>OJFP01000089.1_pt1 | contig 69185 bp, 54 predicted proteins | sample 1594141 | NCBI WGS metagenome assembly OJFP01 (sample SAMN05416843, study PRJEB24817) | seawater metagenome | isolation source: Sea water | place: Canada:Atlantic | collected 2013-07 | reverse complement strand
AGAGCGTCACGGTAAATCTGAAGATGGCGCATACACCTGTGTTTATCATCAATGGTCTTTTGATGCAAAAGGCGATTTACGCGGCGTTCCCTTTCAGCGCGGCCTTGCTGGCAAAGGTGGTATGCCAAAAGACTTTGATAAAAAGCAACATAGCTTACGTAAAGCGCGTGTCGTTAACCATCGGGGTGTAATTTTCGGCACCTTTAGTGACGACACCCCCGATATTGAAACCTATATGGGTGAAGATATTTCGTATCATTTTGACCGTATATTAAAAGGCCCAATTGAGGTGATAGGACATACTCGCCAGTATATTGCGGGTAATTGGAAGTTTTACTCTGAGAATACCAAAGACCCTTATCATGCGAGTTTATTACATTTATTTCACCCAACCTTTGGCATTTACCGTGCTTCGTTAGGTGGCGGTAGTATTGTTAATAATGACGTGCACTCAGTGTTGTGGGTAGAAAATAGTAAGGAAGATGAAAGTAAGCTATCGGATGCTAAGAGTAATAACACGAGAACCTATCAAGACGGTACTTACCAGTTGGCTGATATGTCACTATTGGCCGGAATGAAAGAGTTTGATGACGATACATCAACCGTTATCTTTTCACTTTTTCCTTCTTTGGTTGTGCATCAAATTCAAAACACACTCGCCTTTCGCCAGATTTTGCCAAAGAATGAAAATGAGTTTGAGCTAGTTTGGACTTTTTTTGGTTATGCTGACGATACTGAAGAGTTACGTAACATGCGCTTAAAGCAATTAAATTTGGTCGGTCCTGCTGGGTTAATATCGATGGAAGATGGTGAGTCAACAGAGTTATGTCAAAAAGCAATTGTGCGCGACGGAGATTTCTCTAATGTGCTTGAGATGGGTGGCGTTGGTACAGGTACTGACGATCATTTTGTTACAGAAGGGGCGATACGTTCTTTGTGGAAAGGTTATAGAAAGTTAATGGATGTATAAACCTTAATAAAAGCGCCAAACTAAAAAGCCTTGCTATTGATAGCAAGGCTTTTTTATATGAATTAAATGGGCTTGTTTTCTGACAATAGAAAATGACATCTAGCCTGAGCGATTGGCTTATTGATATCTTCCTGCCAAGTGGTGACATTGCATAAAGCGATTCGGCTTCCTAGCCGATTAATGTCGCACTTTGAATACATAGTCGAGGCTTGACCAGGGCGTAAATAATCAATGGAAAAATCAACTATTTTAGGTATATTAACGAGTTCTATTTCCCACATTAAATGTAGTAGGGCGGCATTTTCCATAAACCCAGCAACGACGCCTCCATGGAGAGCAGGTATGGCGGGGTTGCCGATATTGCTTTCCATAAAGCGAAGGCTAGATACAATGCTTTCTCCCACCATGCTAGTCTCTACACCGATTGTTTTGGCGTAGGGAATAAGCTCTATTAACGCTTCATAATCATGGCGTGACTTTATACTATTTATTTTGTTTACTAATGACATTTCAGCTGACAGGAAATTGTTTGTTAGAGCGGATAAAACTACCGACTGCCGTTGCGGTGGGTGCGCCTATATCATCTGTAAAGGCAGTGGCGCGTACAAAAGCGATGGTGTGGGTTAAGTGGTAACACTCTGCAAAAATATTAATATCAGTACCTGGGGCGGCAGGACGAATGTGGTCTACCCTTAAGTCGAGCGTTGCCAGCGCGCGCAAATTGTTTTGTAATTGAAAAATCGCTGCGCCACAGGCAGTGTCAATAGCAGTAGAGACGGCGCCTCCATGAATATAGTTATTAACAGAGTCTCCAATGATCTCCTTACTATAAGGAAGTTTTAGCGTAATAGATCGTTCGCCCGCGTTGACTAATTTTAGATTGAGTTTTCTAGCGTGGGGGGTTTGGCAAATTTTTTCTAAATAAGGATTTGTGTCCATATTATATTTTTTCTTCGTTTCCGATGCCAATGCTCTGTAGCGCTTTTTCCAGCCACCCTTTTTCCTTTTTTTCTCGCTTAGGAACGTCAATAACTTCTGTGTTGATTGTCATGGGTTTAAATTCATTGCTGGGTTTAAAGTTGCCGCTGAGGTTAACCAGCTTATCGGCTTCAAAAAATACAGTAATGCGTTCAGTTTTTATTTGTTTTCCGGACTTTTTTAGGTCGTAAAAATAATCCCAGCGATCTTTATGGAACGGGTCTGCCAATAATGGAGTGCCTAGTAAAAACCTGACCTGACGCTTATCCATACCGGGCCGTAGTTGGTCAACCATTTCTTGTGTAACGACATTGCCTTGATGGACGTCAATTTTGTAAACCCCAGGTAAGGTGTCAGCAACCTCAAGCATTTTATTGTTTAGGCTTTCAGTTGTTGAGCAAGCCATTAAAAATGAGCTTGTAATGAATGTCATTATTAAAATGAGAAACTTTCGCATTTAGGATCTTCTGTGTATGATTATAAATAAGTGATGATACATTATCTCACTGTTATATCCACCCTAATTTAGAGGTTGAAATGGAGTCAAAAGATATAAGGGCCGCAGGTTTAAAGGTAACGTTACCTCGTTTGAAAATACTTGATATGTTGGAAAGTAGTGGTAATAAACACCTTTCTGCTGAAGATATGTATAAGGCGCTTTTAGACGATGGCGAAGAAATTGGTTTGGCAACGGTTTATCGTGTGCTAACTCAGTTTGAAAGTGCTGGTTTAGTGAATCGCCATCACTTTGAGGGTGGAAGTTCGGTTTTTGAATTATGTCACGAGGAACATCATGATCATATTTTATGTGTTAAATGCGGTCGGGTTGATGAGTTCTGTGATGACATCATTGAGCAACGCCAAAAGGCGATCGCACAGGAGCAAGGCTATCAAATGACGGACCATAGTTTATACATCTACGGGATTTGCCCAAGCTGCGTTAAATAGCTTTTTCAACCATCTCTTTTGCGTGTGCGATCGTTTTATCGGACAGGTCAATGCCACCGAGCATGCGTGCAACTTCATGAATACGTTCGTTTTTGTTAAGAGTGTTAATTTGAGTTTTCGTTTGAGTGGCATCTTTGTGCTTACTGACAAATAAGTGCTGATGGCCCTGAGAGGCAACCTGTGGAAGATGTGTTACACACAAAACTTGTCGATTAGTAGAGATCTCACGTAGGCAAATTCCGACCGTTTCTGCAACACCACCTCCGATACCGGCATCAACTTCATCAAAAACCAGGGTGGGTGTTGTATTGCTTTGAGTTGTTACGACTTGTATGGCGAGGCTAATACGTGAAAGCTCTCCGCCTGAGGCCACTTTTCCAATGGGCGAGGGTGGCATGCCTGGGTTGGTGCTTACCTGGAACGCTATGTCGTCCAAGCCATTTTTTTGCGGTTTGTCGTGTGGGCAAAAAGTGACGTCGATACTAAAAACGCCATCAGGAAGGCCTAGGGTCTTTAATGTTTTTGTAATAGCCTTGCCCAGCTTAGATGCGCTTTTCAAGCGGACTTGATGCAGTTGTTCAGCGTTTTTTCTATAATTTTCTTCAGCAACAAGAATTTCCTGGTGGATGGAGGCTAAGCGCTCGTTTCTATTATCAAGTAATTCTAATCGTGCGATTAATTCATCATATTTATCGGAGAGTTGCTGAGGCTCAACATGGAGCTTTCTTGCTAATTCGTGTGTTGTGCTTAATTGACGGTCAAGTAAGTTAAGTTGTTCAGGGTCATCTTCTTGTTTGTCAATTTGGATTCTTAAGTCTCGGCAGGCTTCTTGTATTTGAATACTAGCTTCTTGTATTTGTTCAGATACGGTTGCGAAGTCGGGGGATAAATCAGTCAGTAATTCTAATTCCTGAGCGGCACTACTTAGTTGGTTGTGGACGGATTGGCTTTCAGCTTCGTAAAGCGTGTTGAGTTGGCGTTCAGATATTTCAATAATGCGACTCATATTTGATGCCAGTGTGTGCTGTTGCACTAACTCATCGTAGTCGAGCTGAATCACATCGGCTTGTTCTAACTCGCTAATTTGATATTTCAACAGTTGTTTTTCACTGTCGTTATCTTCGTTACCATCAGTTAAATGGAGGAGCTCATCATTAAGGGTTCGCCAAATTTCAAAACTTTTATGGCAGTTAACTCGAGCAGTTTGCTCAGGCAGGTAGGCATCTAATAATTGGCGTTGTTTGTTTGTGTGGAGTAAATCTAGATGCGCGTGTTGTCCATGTATGCTGATAAGGTGCTCAGATAATTGTTGTAGTGTTTTTAAGTTGACGACTTGACCATTAATATAAGCCTTGGAACGACCATCGGCACTAACGGTTCGACGAACTAAGCAGTCGCTTTGATCGTCAAGGTCATTGTTGATTAACCACTGCTGACATAGCGGTAAGGTTGTAATGTCAAAATCTAAACTTAGGTCGGCTTTGCTAACGCCCGGCCTAAGTAAACTGGCGTCAGCTCGCTCACCTAGGCATAGTTTCATTGCGGTGAGCAAAATAGATTTTCCGGCGCCAGTTTCTCCCGTTAAGACGGTCATACCTTGCTCAAGGTCGAGACTTAATTGATCAACAACGGCGAGCCCTTTGATATCGATAGATTTAAGCATGGCTTTACGCTTGAGGGGCTTTGCTCCAGCCCAATTTTACCCGCAAAATATTGAAAAAATCATGATCCGTTGGGTGCAGTAGTCGTATTTTATTATCGTGTCGCTTAATGTTAATGAGGTCGTCTTCAAAGATGCTTGGAAGCACGACGTTATCGCAGGTTAGCTGAGCTTTATGCTTGTCTCTTTGGCTAAACCTAATACTAATTTCGCTGTTCCCATCAACAACAATTGGGCGATTGCTGAGTGTGTGTGGGTTAATAGGGACCAGTACGATGGCATCAAGAGAGGGGTGCATTAGCGGCCCTCCGCCTGATAGTGCATAGGCAGTTGAGCCGGTAGGTGTCGCAATAATTAAACCATCTGATCGTTGAGAGTTAACAAAATTATGATCAACGTATGTTTCTATATCTATTAAACCCGGTGACTTTAGACGGTGAAGAGCGACCTCATTAAAGGCTGATTGTTCGTGAATAACTTCGTCGTTACGAATAATTTGTGTATTTAAAATAATACGTTCTTCTTCGTGATAATGACCTTCAAGAATTTGTTTGATTTGAGCTTTCATCTCTTCGGGTGAGATGTCAACTAGAAAGCCAAGTCGGCCTAAATTAATACCGATTAGAGGAACGTTAGTATTAACAATGGCGCGGGCGGCCGACAATAAGGTGCCATCGCCGCCGATAGACATGATTAAATCGCACTGTTGGGCTAGGGATTCCATGCTCATGACCTGTTCGGCCGGTACTGAAACATGGTGAGCAGTTTCATGGTCTATGCACACATTAATATCAGCCTGTTTTAACAGCTGGTATAGGGATTGAACGGTGGTGGAAATATCGCTGGTGTCGGGTTTTGATATAAGCCCAACTTGTTTAAATTGTGTATCCATTATAGTCCTCAGTTAGAGGCGAAAAGTTTACACGAAGTCACTCGATTTACGCCCAAAATGCAAAAAAATATTTTATGAAAAATAATCTTGCATGACCTGTTTTTGATAGTTGAATTAAATCATAATGTGCAAACTATGAGTCAATTAAATAAAGAACTGAATGAGCGTTCTCGCCATTTGTTGAAATTGTTGGTCGAGCGTTATATAGCTGATGGGCAGCCTGTTGCCTCAACAGCTCTTTCTCGCGACAAAAGCCTGGGTGTTAGTCCGGCAACAATTCGCAATATGATGGCTGAGTTAGAAGAGCTTGGCCTTATTCACTCGCCTCATACATCAGCGGGGCGTGTGCCGACCAATAGCGGTTATCGGTTTTTTGTAGATTCATTGCTGACCGTTACACGACCTGAGCAAAAGCAGTTAAGCGAGCTGAAGATAAATGTTGAAAAAGAGCGCGGAAGTAGTCAAATTATTACCAACGCTTCCCAGTTATTATCAGGTATAACACACCTTGCCGGTGTGGTCAGCATGCCGAAAAGAGAAACGGCAAATTTTCGACAGATCGAATTTATGGCCTTGTCGAATGCTCAGGTGCTTGTTATTTTAGTGACCAATGATGACGAAGTTCACAATCGCGTCATTCAAACCTCGAAAGATTTTACGGCACCTGAATTACAGCAGGCATCGAATTATTTGAATGAGTTATTTGCGGGTCAAAGTCTCCAGCAAGTTTCGTCAATTATTGCTCATGAGATGAGTGAGGCGCGCAAGCAGGTTAACCAGATGATGATAGATGCGATTAATTTAGCGCACCAAAGTGTGCCCACTAAGCAACATGAAGACGTTGTTTTGTCGGGCGCTACTAATTTAATGGATTTTCAGGAATTGTCAGATGTTAGTAATATGCGCCATTTGTTTGAGGCGTTCAGTCAAAAACAAGACATCGTGCATTTACTCGACCGATGTATGAATGCAGAGGGTGTTCAGATTTTTATTGGTGATGAGTCTGGCTATCAACCCTTTGGTGAGTGCAGTTTAGTGACAGCGCCCTATACAGTTGATGATAAAATGGTTGGGGTGTTAGGCGTTATAGGACCCACGCGGATGTCGTATGACAAGGTGATCCCGCTGGTCGATGTGACGGCAAAAGTTTTAGGCGAGGCCTTGAAATCTTAAAATTCACCTCCATCTAGCCTAAAAGCAATACTTCGTGCTTACTAAAAAGTAAGCTCACGATAATCATTCATATGTACAAAATGAGGAAATACTATGGTGTCTGAAGACCAAACCGATCAAGAAAATATTGAGCAACCGGCAGTTGATACGGAGGGTAGTGTTATTGAAGGCGTATTAGAGGAAGCTGTTGGCGATGATGTAGCGACGGACGATGTTGATCTTCAGGCAGAGCTTGAAAAGGCAAACGCACGAGCCGATGAAAATTGGGAAAAGGTGTTATTGGCTAAAGCTGACGTTGAAAATATGCGTCGACGTACTCAAAAAGATGTCGAAAAAGCACATCGATTTTCAATAGAAAAATTTGCAAAAGAGATGCTACCAGTTGTTGATAGTTTAGAGTTGGGCTTAGCTTCTGCGCAAACAGCTAGCGCTGATGTTAATGCTATAAAAGAAGGGCTGGAGTTAACACATAAGCAGCTACTCGATTCATTAGAAAAGTCTGGGGTTAAGCAGGTTAACCCAGAAGGTGAAATTTTTAACCCAGAATTGCATCAAGCTGTTTCAGTGGTGCCAAGCCCTGAGCATGAGCCGAATACAGTGATACAAGTATTTCAAAAAGGATATACGCTTAATGCGCGACTGTTACGTCCGGCGATGGTGATTGTTTCCCAGTCGCAAGCACCTGAAGATACAAAGAAAATTGATGAGCAGGCTTGAAAATATAACTAAGAGCCCCCACTTCTTAACTAACACAAAACTTAAAGATTAAATTTCGGAGATATTTAAATGGCTAAAATTATTGGTATAGATTTAGGAACAACGAATTCGTGTGTTGCTGTCTTAGATGGCGATAGTGCGAAAGTGCTAGAAAATAGTGAAGGTGCAAGAACAACACCTTCTATCGTAGCGTTTACAGCGGAAGATGACGTGCTTGTTGGTCAATCAGCTAAGCGTCAAGCGGTAACAAACCCAACTAATACAGTATTTGCAACGAAGCGTTTAATTGGACGTAAGTTCACAGATGACGTGGTTCAAAAAGACGTCAGTATGGTGCCTTACAAAATTTTGGCAGCTGATAATGGTGATGCGTGGATTGAGGCGCAAGGCAAAAAGATGGCGCCGCCAGAAATTGCTGCGCGTATTTTGATGAAGCTTAAAAAGGATGCGGAAGCCTATTTAGGTGAAACAGTATCAGAAGCCGTTATTACGGTACCTGCTTACTTTAATGATTCACAGCGCCAAGCAACAAAAGACGCCGGTAAAATTGCTGGTCTTGAAGTAAAGCGTATCATCAATGAGCCAACGGCTGCTGCATTAGCATACGGGATGGATAAGAAAACGGGTGATCGTACCATTGCTGTCTATGATTTGGGTGGTGGTACATTTGACGTTTCAATTATTGAAATTGCTGAAATTGACGGTGAGCACCAATTTGAAGTGCTATCAACCAATGGCGATACATTTTTGGGTGGTGAAGACTTTGATTTGCGTATTATCGACTTTCTTTCTGATGAATTTAAAAAAGAAAATAGTGTTGATTTGCACAACGATCCATTAGCACTGCAACGTTTAAAAGAAGCGGCCGAAAAAGCTAAAATTGAATTGTCCTCTAATCAACAAACTGATGTGAACTTGCCGTACATTACTGCGGATGCAACAGGCCCTAAGCATTTAAATGTTAAATTAACACGTGCAAAACTTGAATCGTTAGTTGATGACCTTGTTCAGCGCACGGTAGCACCTTGTGCTACAGCACTTAAGGATGCGGGTTTATCAGCATCTGAGATTGATGATGTGATTTTAGTGGGTGGTCAAACTCGTATGCCTAAAGTTCAAGAAGTGGTTGCTGAGTTTTTTGGTAAAGAACCCCGTAAAGATGTTAACCCTGATGAAGCGGTTGCTGTGGGCGCAGCTATTCAAGCGGGTGTGCTAGTAGGTGATGTTAAAGATGTACTGTTATTGGATGTAACACCATTGTCATTAGGTATTGAAACAATGGGCGGCGTGATGACAAAGTTGATCGAGAAAAACACGACTATCCCAACTAAGGCAGGTCAAACATTCTCAACAGCTGAAGATAATCAAACAGCGGTTACCATTCATGTGTTACAAGGCGAACGTGAAATGGCGTCAGGGAATAAGGCATTGGGTCGATTTGACCTTCAAGATATTCCTCCTGCACCTCGAGGCACACCTCAAATTGAAGTCTCATTTGATATTGATGCGAATGGTATTTTGAATGTCTCGGCTAAAGATAAAGCAACAGGTAAAGAACAATCAGTTGTTATTAAAGCGTCTAGTGGTTTATCTGATGAAGAAGTAGAAGCAATGATTAACGATGCTGAAGCACATGCTGAAGAAGATAAGAAGTTACATGAATTAGTGACCTCAAGAAACCAAGCTGACGGTATGATTCACGCAACGGAGAAAACGCTTGAAGAAATGGGTGATAAAGTTGAAGCTTCTGAAAAGGCAGATATAGAAGCAGCTATTACTGACCTTCAAGAAGCAATTAAAGGCGAAGATAAAGAACTGATTGATCAGAAAACCGAGGCGTTAACAGCATTATCAGGAAAAATGGCTGAGAAGATGTACGCTGATGCGGGTGCTCAAACTGAGGCTGACGGTGCTTCTGCGGAGGCTGAATCAAATGCAGATGCAGATGATGTGGTTGATGCTGAGTTTGAAGAAGTAAAAGAAGACGATAAGAAATAAGCCTTAAAACGTACGTTTTAAGTTACTTAAATATAGCCCGAAATAGGGCTGCGACATAGCCGCCGATTTATCGGTGGCTTTGACGTATTCAAGATTTGAGAATTATGGAAAAAGCAGATTTTTACAAAACATTAGAAGTTGCTCGTAATGCCAGTGAGCGCGAAATAAAGAAATCGTATCGACGTTTGGCGATGAAATATCACCCAGACAGAAATACGGATAATCCCGGGGCTGAAGAGAAATTTAAAGAAATTCAAGAAGCGTATGCTATTTTAAGCGACGAGCAGAAACGCGCTGCCTATGATCAGTTTGGTCACGCAGGTGTTGATCAGTCAATGGGTGGTGGTAGGGGTCATGGCAGTGACTCATTTAGCGATGTGTTTGGCGATGTGTTTGGCGATATCTTTGGTGGTGGAGGCGGTGGCCGAAGCCAAGTAACACGAGGCGCTGATTTGCGTTACAACTTGGACTTATCGTTAGAAGATGCGGTGTCCGGTATGGAAACCAAAATAAAGATACCGACTTCTGTTAGCTGTACAGGCTGTAAAGGCACCGGATCAAAAAGTGGTAAATCAGGCATTTGTTCCACTTGTGGTGGTCATGGCCAAGTTCGTATGCAGCAAGGTATGTTCTCTGTTCAGCAAACGTGTCCTACGTGTCGCGGCTCTGGTTCGCAAATTAAAGACCCTTGTGGAAAATGTCGGGGTACAGGTAAAACAAAAGAACACAAAACCTTGTCGGTTAAAATTCCAGCGGGTGTGGATACCGGTGATCGTATTCGCTTAGGTGGTGAAGGTGAAGCAGGTGATCATGGCGGACCTTCAGGTGATTTATACGTTCAGGTTAATGTACGAGATCACGCAATTTTTACCCGTGATGGTGCTAATCTTTATTGCGATATGCCCATTAGTTTTTCTACGGCAGCGCTAGGTGGTGAGTTAGAAGTGCCAACGTTGACAGGCAAGGTAAAATTAAAGGTTCCAAGTGAAACGCAAACAGGAAAACTCTTTAGATTACGTGGGAAAGGGGTCAAGCCGGTGAGAGGCGGTCCTGTTGGTGATTTAATGTGCCGAGTTAATGTTGAAACACCTGTTAGTTTAACCAGTGAACAAAAAAGCTTAGTTGAGCAGTTAGAAGCATCATTTAAAACAGGTGGCACTAGACATCACCCACAAGAGCATTCTTGGTTAGACGGCGTTAAAAGTTTTTTTGATAAAATAAAGTCCTAAAGGGTTAATTCGTGCATTGATTTTGCACTGAAAAGTAAATAAGGGAAGAAGATGGCGAAAATAGCAATATCGGGTGCGAGTGGCCGAATGGGCCTTAATTTAATTAAAGCTTGCCAGCAAAATAAATTAGCGACATTGGGTACTGCTATTGAGCGTGAGGATTCTGATGCAATTGGTAAGGATGCTGGAGAGATGGCGGGCATAGGGGCTCAGAAGGTCAGTGTTGTCTCTGCGTATCAGAATGATGCCTCTCAATTCGATGTGTTAGTTGACTTTACACGTCCTGAAGCTTGTTTAGAGAAACTAGTTTTTTGTGAAGCAAATAATAAAGCGATGATTATTGGCACAACGGGCTTTACCGACGAGCAAAAAGGCCAGATTTCGTTAGCTGCAAAGTCGATACCTATCGTGTTTGCACCAAATATGGGTATTGGTGTCAACGTGACGCTAAAATTACTTGAATTAGCGGCGAAAGCAATTGGGCAGTCAGTGGATATTGAGGTGATCGAGGCGCACCATAAGCACAAAGTAGATGCGCCATCAGGCACGGCACTTAAAATGGGTGAGGTCATCGCCGAAGCTATGGGGCAAAAGTTAAATGATTGTGCTGTTTATGCTCGCGAAGGAATTACAGGTGAACGTGAAGACGGTACGATAGGGTTTTCTACCATCAGAGCGGGTGATATTGTTGGAGAGCATACGGTTATGTTTGCTGATGAGGGCGAACGTATTGAAATTAGTCATAAGGCGACGAGTAGAATGACGTTTGCAACCGGTGCTATTAGGGCAGCTTGTTGGGCTGTTGAGCAACCAGCTGGTTTATACGACATGCAAGATGTGCTGGGTTTGAATGATTAAACGGTTGTTTCGTCTTGATGATATTCTGTTAATATCCATAGAAACGTAAAAGTAAGAATAAATAGCCAATATAAAAAATTAAATTTCGGGGAGAGTTAGCATTGGATGTTTTTTTGTGAAAAATATTAAATGCTAGGTTTTGGATCATCTAAAGCACCTCTGTCGGGACAGTAAAACAGGAGACTAAAGAAATGCTACAAACTAAATCAGCTGAGTCAGAGCAGGCTTCTACATCAACGATCAAAAAGTACGTATTGGTTGGCGCGGGTCCCGCATCCGTTAGAGCTGCCGAAACACTAAGAAAGTCAGATGCTAATTGTGATATTACAATGATTGGTTTGGAAAAGGAGGCGCCTTATTCACGCATGGCCTTACCGTACTATCTAAGCGGTATGATCGAAGATACAGGTACGCACCTTAGAAAAACGGCAGGTCACTTTGAAAGCCTCAATATTAACCATGTTCATGCCAAGGTTGATAAAATTGACTCAGAGGGTCATCAAGTGACGCTAAACAATGGCGATACTTATAATTACGATAAATTAATGATTGCGACTGGTTCGCGGCCTGCAAACTCTCCGTTTCCGGGTGCTGATAATGATGGTGTTGTTAACTGTTGGACATTAGCAGATGGGCGAAAGATTCTTGATACGATCAAACCAGGCTCTAAAGTTGCATTATTAGGTGCCGGTTTTGTTGCGTCGATTATTATTGAGGCGATGATCAAAAGAGGAGTCGATCTAACCGTCATGCTAGGTCGTACGGGTTACATGGTTAGCCGAATGATGGATCAAACAGCAGGCAAGATGATTCAGTCGTGGTGCGAGAGTAAGGGCGTTACGATGATTTTGCCCAATAGTATTAAGTCTATTGAGGCTGGCCCAGCGTTAAAACGTGATGATGATAGTTTGACTAAGTTCGACCTCATTATTGTGGCAACTGGGGTTTATTCAAATATTGAATTTCTTGAGGGCAGTGGGGTTGAGACCGATAACGGTATTATTGTTGACTCTCACTTACGTACTAGTGTGGATGATATTTATGCTGCAGGTGATGTTGCCCAAGGTTTGGATTTCTCAACAGGTGGTCAATCAGTACATGCTATTCAACCAACTGCGGTAGACCACGGCCGTATTGCGGCGGTTAATATGATGGGAGGTTCATCGTTCTATAAAGGCAGCTTAAGTATGAATGTGCTAGACACGGCTGGTTTGGTTTCAACATCATTCGGTAGTTGGGGTGGTGTAGAAGGTGGTGACTCAGTGACGCTGGTTGATAAAGAAAATTACAAATATATTCGCTTAAACTTTAAAGATGATTTATTAGTAGGGGCTATTACGGTGGGGCGTACTGACTTTATTGGTGTGTTACGAGGTTTAATTCAGTCTGAAGTGGCACTAGGTGACTGGAAAGAAAAGCTAAGAGAAGACCCTACACTGATTATGAGTGCATATTTAGCGCAATCACTCGATATTGCACGATAAGTCAAAAAAAATATGCCCGTGTAATCATGGACAATGAGTGACTAAATCCAGTAAAATTCTCACTCATACATATTAACAATCAAAGCGGGTAGTGCCAGAAGAGGCTCTTCCCGTTTTGCATATCTAAAGGTGGTGTAATTTGTCTGACATAGCAATACTGGTACTCGAAGACGGTAGTGTTTTTCACGGCCAATCAATTGGCATTCAAGGTCTAACGACAGGCGAAGTTGTTTTTAATACGTCGATGACGGGCTATCAAGAAATTCTGACAGACCCATCATATTCGCATCAAATAGTAACGTTAACTTACCCGCACATCGGTAATGTTGGTGTCAATATTGAGGATGAGGAATCTTCGGCGGTACATGCTAGAGGGTTAATTATTAGAGATCTACCCTTAACGCATAGCAACTGGCGCTCCGAGGAGTCGTTAACAGACTATTTAACGAGACATAACATTGTAGCTATTGCCGATATTGATACGCGCAGATTAACAAGAATTTTACGTGAAAAAGGCGCGCAACGTGGTTGCATTATTGCGGGATCAGAAGCAGATGAGCTCTTAGCGCTCAAGTCGGCACAAAATGCAGCCCTATTAAAAGGGCTTGATCTGGCTAAATTAGTAAGCTCAAAAACGCCCTATGATTGGACGGATTCTATTTGGCAGTTAGAGCCAACAGACGAAGCAAAGAGCGTTAAACCTACTTTTAAAGTGGTTGCTTATGACTTTGGTGTTAAGCGTAATATATTAAGATTGCTGGTTGAATCGGGGTGTTCCGTACATGTCGTGCCCGCTAAAACACCAGCGTCAGAGGTGTTGGCGATGTCTCCCGATGGTGTGTTTTTATCTAATGGTCCAGGTGATCCTGAGCCATGTGATTACGCCATTGACGCGATTAAAACCATTCTTAAGAAAAAAATCCCTGTTTTTGGTATTTGCTTAGGCCACCAATTGTTGGCGTTAGCCAGTGGGGCATCGACGATTAAAATGAAATTTGGCCATCATGGTGCAAATCATCCTGTGCAAGATTTAGAGACACAACGAGTAATGATTACTAGTCAAAATCATGGTTTTGCTGTTGACGAGGCTTCGTTGCCAGAAAATTTAAAACCAACCCACGTATCGTTATTCGATAAAAGCCTACAAGGTATCGAGCGAACTGATTGTCCGGCGTTTGGTTTTCAAGGTCATCCTGAAGCGAGCCCTGGGCCACAAGATATTGTGTACTTGTTTAAGCGCTTTACCGCCATGATGCAATCGCATAAGGCCAAGTAAATAAGGATAATTTTTCCATTCCAACGAAACGTATGGTCTGCGACCATAAAAAGTTATAAAGAGAGCTATGCCAAAAAGAACCGACATTAAATCAGTTTTACTATTAGGAGCAGGGCCAATCGTTATTGGTCAGGCTTGTGAGTTTGATTATTCTGGAACGCAAGCATGTAAGGCGCTAAGGGAAGAGGGCTACCGTGTTATCTTGGTGAACTCAAACCCAGCAACGATCATGACTGATCCTGAAACGGCGGATGCTATTTATATTGAACCGGTGGACTGGCAAACGGTTGAGAAAATCATCGAAAAAGAGAAACCTGATGTGTTGTTGCCTACAATGGGAGGGCAAACAGCCCTCAACTGTGCGTTAGATCTGGATCGGCATGGTGTGCTTAAAAAGCATAATATTGAGATGATTGGTGCGACAAAAGAAGCTATTGATAAAGCTGAAGATAGAGACTTATTTAAGAAAGCGATGACCAAAATAGGTCTTTCAACGCCGCGTTCCTTTGTTGCCCATAATATGGAAGAGGCATTTGAAGCGCTTGAGAGTATTGGCTTTCCTACGATTATTCGCCCCTCCTTTACAATGGGTGGTAGCGGCGGTGGCATCTCATACAACCGTGAAGAATTCATTGAAATTTGTGAACGTGGTTTAGATTTATCGCCAACCAATGAGTTATTGATTGAAGAGTCAGTATTAGGTTGGAAAGAGTACGAAATGGAAGTGGTGCGTGACCATAAAGATAATTGCATCATTATTTGTTCCATTGAAAACTTCGACCCGATGGGCGTGCACACAGGAGACTCGATTACCGTCGCGCCTGCTCAAACGCTGACGGATAAAGAATACCAAATTATGCGTAATGCCTCGATCGATGTATTGCGTGAAATTGGTGTTGATACAGGTGGTTCTAACGTTCAGTTTGCTATTAACCCTGAGAATGGCGCGATGATTGTAATTGAGATGAACCCAAGGGTTTCTCGTTCATCGGCGTTAGCATCAAAAGCGACGGGGTTCCCCATTGCAAAAGTGGCTGCAAAATTAGCCATTGGCTACACCTTGGACGAACTCAGTAATGAAATAACGGGCGGTGCGACTCCAGCGTCATTTGAGCCATCAATTGATTACGTCGTGACTAAAATCCCACGATTTACATTTGAAAAATTTCCTACGGCAGATGATCGCCTTACTACGCAGATGAAGTCAGTGGGCGAAGTGATGTCGGTAGGGCGGACATTCCAAGAGTCTCTACAAAAAGCTTTACGCGGGCTTGAAACTGGAATGAGTGGTTTAGATCCGATTGTGGATTTAAACGAAGAAAATATTGAGGCTGTTTTAAGGCATGAAATTCAGCAACCGGGCGCGGACCGTATTTGGTATTTAGCGGATGCATTTCGAAAAGGGTTCGGCTTAGAGAGTATTTTTGAGCAAACAAAAATTGACCGTTGGTTCTTGGTTCAAATTGAAGATCTATTGAATGAAGAGGCGGCCTTAGCCGGTAAAGATTTAACGTCTATTGATCGCCAGTCGATGTACCGACTTAAGAGAAAAGGCTTCTCCGATGTCCGCTTGGCAAGTTTGCTAGAGACGAATGAAAGTTCAGTAAGAAGCGCCCGGCATGAAATGGATATCCGTCCAGTCTATAAACGTATTGACTCTTGTGCGGGTGAGTTTTCATCTTCTACAGCTTATATGTACTCAACGTATGAAGAAGAATGCGAATCAGTGCCAAGCGATAATGAGAAAATCATGGTATTGGGCGGTGGTCCGAACCGAATTGGTCAAGGCATAGAATTTGATTATTGCTGTGTTCATGCCGCGTTAGCGATGCGTGAGGATGGTTATGAAACGATTATGATTAATTGCAATCCAGAAACCGTTTCAACGGATTTTGACACCTCCGATCGTTTATATTTTGAGTCGCTAACACTAGAAGATGTGCTTGAAGTTGTACACATTGAAAAACCAAAGGGCGTTATTGTCCAATACGGTGGGCAAACACCGTTAAAGTTGGCTGAAGATTTGGAAGCAGCAGGTGTCCCTATCATCGGAACGTCGCCAGAGGCTATTGATTTAGCAGAAGACCGTGAGCGCTTCCAGCAGCTGGTTGAGAAATTAGGGCTTCTTCAGCCGCCCAATAGAACGGCACGTGAACCTGAGCAAGCGGTTCTTTTAGCTGAAGAGATTGGTTATCCCTTGGTCGTTAGGCCATCTTATGTGTTGGGAGGGCGCGCAATGGAGATCGTTTATAACGAATCTGAGCTTCGTACCTATATGCGAGATGCAGTGAGCGTATCCAATGATTCCCCTGTTTTGTTGGATCGTTTTTTAGACGATGCGGTGGAAGTAGACGTCGATGCTATTTTTGATGGTGAGGACTTGTTAATCGGTGGAATCATGGAGCATATCGAACAGGCGGGTGTTCACTCGGGCGATTCAGCATGTTCACTACCACCATTTGATTTAAGTGATGATATACAGGATAGAATGCGGGTTCAAGCCAAAGAACTTGCGCGTGAATTAGGTGTTGTTGGCTTAATGAATATCCAATTCGCTATTAAAGGCGATGATATTTATATTTTAGAGGTAAACCCTCGTGCGTCACGCTCAGTTCCATTTGTTTCTAAGGTAACAGGTTACCCATTAGCAAAAATTGCTGCACGTTGTATGGCAGGCCAGTCATTGAAGGAACAAGGCACCACTAAAGAAATTATTCCAAGCTATTTCTCGGTTAAGGAATCTGTTTTTCCATTTGTTAAATTTCCAAATGTGGACCCATTATTAGGCCCAGAAATGAAATCAACAGGTGAAGTGATGGGTGTTGGTGCAACGTTTGGTGAAGCGTTTGGTAAGTCACAACGAGCGGCAGGAATTGAACTATCAAATAAAAATAAAGTGCTCTTTAGCGTTAGAGAAGCCGATAAGCTGAAAATGCTTGAATTGGCAAAAACATTGGTTTTACGCGGCAAACAAATTCTTGCAACCAAAGGAACGGCACAAGCCCTAAAGGCGGCAGGCATTGAATGTGAAGTCGTTAATAAGGTGAATGAAGGTCGTCCTCATATCGTTGACGTTATTAAGAATGAAAGTATCCAATTGGTGGTGAATACCACAGAAGGTAAGCAAGCGATTACAGATTCATTTTCTATTCGACGTGAATCTCTACAAAGTAAAGCGACATATTGCACAACAATAGCTGGAGCAAAGGCGACCATTGATGCGTTAGCGGACATTACCGTGAAAGAAGTAAGAGAGCTACATGAGTTACAGTCGAGCCATTAGAGCATTATAAAAATTTTAGGAATAATTTATGAACAAGACGCCACTGACTAAAAAAGGTGCCCAAAGCTTAAAAGATGAGCTTTATGAATTAAAAAATATTAAACGCCCTCGCGTGTCTGAAGCGATTGCAGACGCACGTGCCCATGGTGATTTAAAAGAGAACGCCGAATATCATGCAGCGCGTGAAGAACAGGGTTTGATGGAAGCTCGAATTAGGGATATTGAAAGCAAGTTAGGACATGCTCAAATTATTGACATATCCACGATGAATGCCAATGGTAAAGTAATCTTTGGGTGCACTGTTGAGTTAGAAAATATCGAAACCGAAGAAATTATCACCTATACAATAGTAGGCGAAGATGAGGCTGATATTAAAAATAACTTAATTTCTTATGCGTCACCTTTTGCAAAAGCATTAATTGGCAAAGAGGAAGGGGATGTTGCTGAAGTGAGGGCGCCGGGTGGGGTAACGGAATTTGAAATTATAGATGTACGTTACGAATAGGCTTTTTTGTCGCTGTTTTCTCTATAAAAAACAGCCATAAAGCCAATAGACTGAACAATATCTGAGCGTGTCCGGTCGGCAATTTTCTGAATAGTGAGTTTTTTGTCGTCACGATCTTCCGCAGAAATTTTGACTTTAATAAGTTCGTGGTGCTCTATCGCCAATTCAATTTCATCAAGTACATTATCAGTTAGGCCTGACTGGCCCAAACGAACAACTGGCTTTAAGCCATGAGCATGCGCTTTTAGTTTCTTTTTTTGTGGGTTAGATAATGCCATGATACTTATTGATAAGATGATTGATTAGGACGCGCATTTTACACTTAATTTAGCTTGGAAGAGGGCGTTTTCAATGCCTTCAAGCTAAAAATACAGGTAACCCATTGCAATTCTAGGTAATAATGAGCGTATGACTAAGCATAAAAACAAGCAAAAGTGGTTAGACGAACACTTTAATGATGAGTACGTTAAAAAGGCTCAAGAAATGGGTTTGCGTTCGAGAGCGGTTTTTAAATTAGAAGAGATTGATAAAAAAGACCGACTACTAAAGCCTAACCAGATTGTAGTGGATTTAGGTGCGGCGCCAGGCGGTTGGTCAGACTATGCTGCTAAGAAAGTAACAGGTAATGGACGTGTTATTGCACTAGATCTGCTGGACATAGAGCCTATTCAAGGTGTTGACTTTATCAAAGGTGATTTTAGTGATGATGAGGTGTATGAACGGCTCCAAGGGTTAATTAATAACCAGTCTATTGATATCGTGATGTCAGATATCGCTCCAAATATGAGTGGTAGTAAGGCGATTGATCAGCCAAAATCTATGTATTTAGCTGAGTTAGCGTTAGATTTTGCAAAGAATAGTTTAGCGCGTAAAGGCGCTTTTTTAATTAAGCTATTTCAAGGAGAAGGCTTCGATCAGTATGTGATGGAGGCTAAAAAGGCGTTTGTTCGTGTTGCTATTCGAAAGCCAAAAGCCTCACGCGCACGCAGTAGTGAAGTTTACCTTTTAGCAAAGGACTTGAAATTATAATAAGCAACCCTCATATTAGGGTTGAACGAATGGTCATAAAGGCAGTCTGAGATTTGTGCTGTTTATAAATATAACGTGAGGGTATCACTTTGAACGAAATGGTTAAGAATATTATTATGTGGGTCGTGATTGCCTTCGTGTTAATGTCTGTCTTTAATAATTTTGGTGGGTCTAAACAATCATCTAGTAATACTTTGAGCTATTCGCAGTTCATAAACTCAGTTAATGCAGGTCAGGTGAGTAAAGTTGCTATTGATGGTCCGAATATTGTTGGCGAAACAGCGTCTGGCGAGCGGTTTACAACACGTAGCCCAGGAGATGCACACCTGGTAGATGATTTGTTGAAAAATGGCGTTGAAATTGTCGCAAAGCCACCTGAAGAACAATCAATCCTTATGTCAGTATTAATTTCTTGGTTCCCAATGCTTTTGCTGATTGGCGTCTGGATTTTCTTTATGCGACAAATGCAAGGTGGTGCTGGAGGCGCAGGTGGCCGTGGTGCAATGTCCTTTGGGAAAAGTAAGGCAAAGCTACTAAATGAAGATGAAATTAAGGTGACGTTTGCCGATGTGGCGGGCGTGCAGGAAGCCAAAGAAGAAGTAGAAGAAGTCGTCGATTTTTTAAAAGACCCTAGTAAATTCCAAAAACTCGGCGGTATGATACCTCGCGGTATTTTAATGTCGGGCTCACCGGGTACTGGTAAAACCCTATTAGCTAAAGCAATAGCGGGAGAGGCAAAAGTTCCGTTTTTTAGTATTTCTGGATCTGATTTTGTTGAAATGTTTGTGGGTGTTGGTGCCTCACGTGTTCGCGATATGTTTGAGCAGGCTAAAAAAAATGCGCCTTGTATTATCTTTATTGATGAGATTGATGCCGTAGGTCGTGCTCGTGGTATCGGCATGGGTGGTGGTAATGATGAGCGTGAACAAACGTTGAATCAACTATTGGTTGAAATGGATGGTTTCTCGGGCAATGAAGGTGTGATTGTTATTGCGGCCACTAACCGTCCTGATGTGCTTGACCCTGCGTTACTACGCCCGGGTCGTTTTGATCGTCAAGTTGTTGTTCCGTTGCCCGATATTAGGGGTCGAGAGCAAATATTAAAAGTTCACCTTAAAAAAGTACCCGCAGGTGATAGTGTTAACCCGAATGTGATCGCTCGAGGAACACCGGGGTTTTCGGGTGCTGATTTGGCAAATCTTGTCAACGAGGCCGCTTTATTCGCTGCAAGGGCGGACAAAAAGCTGGTCGATATGAACGACATGGAAAATGCTAAAGATAAAGTGTTGATGGGTGCTGAGCGCCGCTCTATGGTGATGAGTGAAGAAGAAAAAAGGTGTACGGCTTATCACGAGTCAGGACACGCGATTGTTGGGCGTTTGGTGCCTGAGCATGATCCTGTGTATAAAGTAACTATTATTCCCCGTGGCCGCGCTTTGGGCGTCACGATGTTTTTACCTGAACGCGATCAGATTAGTATTAGTAAGCAAAAGCTGGAAAGTCAATTATCAAGCTTATATGGTGGAAGAATAGCTGAGGAGATTATCTTCGGAGAAGAGGCGGTCACAACAGGTGCGTCGAATGATATTGAACGAGCGTCTGCTATTGCAAGAAATATGGTAACTCAGTGGGGTTTTTCAGAAAAACTAGGTGCTTTAAATTACGCTGAAGATGAGAACGTGATGGGGCACTCAGGTGGTTCGGCTAAAATGATTTCGGATGAAACAGTTGAGCTTATTAATAAGGAAGTTCGTGTGTTTATAGACCGAAATTATGACCGTGCGAAAAACTTATTAAACGATAATCTTGATATTTTACACGCGATGACCGAAGCGTTAATGAAATATGAAACGCTAGATAGTGATCAGTTAGACCAGTTAATGGCGCGCAAAGGAGTTAGTGCACCTAAAGATTGGGAAAATGATGATGAGTCTGGTTCTGGAAAGGCATCAACAGCTGAAAAAGACTCAGCTGCGGTAGATAAAGAGCCCAAACCAACGGTTGGTGGTCCTGCTGAACAACCTTAATGTTGAACAGGGTATTATCCCACTATTAGAAACTAAGACCCCCAGCATTATGGGGGTTCTTAATATTACGCCTGACTCTTTTTCTGATGGAGGCCGCTTTACGGTAGTTGAAACAGCTATTGAACAAGCCCTGTCAATGGCCGATTTAGGTGCGTCGATTATAGATGTTGGCGGTGAATCTACCCGCCCTAATGCAACACCGGTTTCTAGTAAGGAAGAAATAAGTAGGGTTGTGCCCGTTATCAAAGGTATTCGATCCAAGTCTAATGTGGCTATTTCAATAGATACCAGTAAGCCCGATGTTATGAAAGCGGCGGTTGATGAAGGTGCTAACCTTATTAACGATGTGTATGCTCTACAACGACCCGGCGCTCTAGAAATGGCAGCCACTCTAGGTGTGCCGGTGTGTTTGATGCACATGCAAGCTAATCCCAAAACCATGCAGGATAGCCCCAATTATTTGAACGTGGTTGATGAAGTGAGCAGTTTTTTTACGCAGCGAATAGCCGCCTGCGAGGCGGTCGGTATTACCCGGGATAAAATTATTATTGACCCAGGTTTTGGCTTTGGTAAAACGTTACAACATAATCTCAGCTTATTGGCGAAATTAGCCCTATTTAAGCGGCATGGCTGCCCAATATTGGCTGGGTTATCCAGAAAGTCAATGATTGGTGAAATATTAAATAAAAGAGTAGAAGAAAGGCTTTTTGGAAGTGTTTCTGCAGCCTTGTTAGCCGTTATAAACGGTGCGTCTATTGTACGGGTACATGATGTTGCTGAAACCGCAGATGCTTTAAAAATACATAATGCCGTTCAAGGCAACTACTGAGAAAAGAATGACAAGAAAATATTTTGGTACAGATGGTATTAGAGGCTTTGTAGGAGAAGGTGTGATCACACCAGAATTTATCTTAAAGCTTGGGTGGGCGACAGGGAAAGTGTTCGAAGAACAAGGTCACTGCAAAATTGTTATTGGTAAAGATACTCGTATATCGGGTTATATGTTTGAAGCTGCATTGGAAGCAGGCTTAGTTGCCGCTGGGGCCGATGTTCAATTATTAGGGCCAATGCCTACACCCGGAATAGCCTACTTAACGAGAACACTTCGCGCACACGCCGGTATTGTTATTAGCGCTTCACATAATCCATACTACGATAATGGCATAAAGTTTTTTTCTAGTGAAGGAGAAAAGCTCGATGATGCTATTGAACGAGCGATAGAAGAAAAAATGGATGAGCCGCTCGTTGTCGTTGAGTCGTCTCGTTTAGGTAAGGCAAGTCGGATTGATGATGCAGCAGGTCGTTATATAGAATTTTGCAAAAGCACTATCCCTCCAATGATGGACTTATCGGGTTTAAAAATGGTCGTTGATTGTGCCCATGGCTCGACATACCATGTGGCCCCTTTTGTATTTGAAGAATTAGGGGCGGAGGTTATTAAGGTTGGCGTTGAACCGAACGGAATCAATATAAATGATGAGTGTGGTGCGACAAGCCCTAAATCTCTAACAGAAGCGGTATTATCAAATGAAGCTGATTTTGGAGTTGCACTAGATGGCGATGGCGATCGCCTTATTATGGTTGACCATTTAGGTGATATTCTTGATGGTGATGAAATCCTCTATATTTTGGCAAAAAGTAGGCAAGAAAAGGGTTACTTAGGTTCATCCGTCGTTGGTACATTAATGACTAATTTAGGTGTTGAGCATGCATTAAATAGATTAGGCATTGATTTATTACGCTCAGCTGTAGGTGATAGGCACGTTATTCAGTTGATGAACGAATCAAATTCAATACTAGGTGGGGAAGGTTCTGGCCATATTATATGTGCGGATAGAACAACGACCGGCGATGGAATTATTTCAGCTTTGCAGGTTCTCGAAACAATGAAACGAGAAGCAACGTCACTGCATGAGCTGAAAAGTGATATTCAAAAATATCCTCAATGTATGATTAATGTGGCATTAGACGCGGGCAAAAAGTTTGTAATGACTGATGAAATTAATACAGCAGTCAAAGAGATTGAAGAGGCTTTAAGTGATACAGGTAGGGTGTTGTTACGACCCTCTGGGACGGAACCACTTGTTAGAGTGATGGTGGAAGGTGAAGATTTTTCCTTAGTTCAAGCGTTGGCATTAGATTTAAGTAAAACAGTTGAGCGTTTACTCAAAGCTTAAAATGGCTTATTAAACATTAATAAGATTGATTTCTTTGCTAATTATCGCTACTCTTGCTCGTTTTTAATGTGGGGAGCTTGATGCGTCAGCCACTAGTAATTGGTAATTGGAAAATGAATGGTTCACTTGCCTTCACAAGTGAGCTTTTACACACATTAGAAGACCGCATTGATGATAAAATATCGTGCGAAGTGGGTGTATGTACGCCTTTTGTGTACATTAAGCTTGCAACGGAGCTAACGGCAAACTCTGTAATTAAAGTAGGTGCTCAGACCGTTTCTGAATTTAAAGCAGGTGCATACACAGGAGAAGTATCTGCATTAATGTTAAAAGAGTTAGGAGCAGATTGGGTATTAGTGGGGCATTCCGAAAGACGTACGCTTTTTAATGAAGTTAACGCAGCTCTTGTGCAGAAAGTGTTAGCAGCACAATCTGCGGGGCTAACCCCAGTTTATTGCATGGGTGAAACGGAAGCTGATTATAAGTCAGGTCATACGTTTAGCGTTATAGCTGATCAAATAGGTGCATTATTAGACTCTGATGATGTCGATTTGAATAATTTGGTCTTAGCCTATGAACCTGTATGGGCCATTGGGACAGGGTTGACGGCAACTCCTGATGAGGCGCAGAAGGTACATGCTTTTATAAGAACGCTAGTAAAAGAAAAAAATATAAAATCGGCCGAAGGGCTTCGAATTTTATACGGTGGAAGTGTTAAGCCAGACAATGCATTATCGTTGTTTGGACAAGATGATATTGATGGTGGTTTGATTGGCGGAGCATCTCTCGATGCTGACGCCTTTATTTCAATTTGCCAACAGGCATAAAAAGGAAAAGTTATGAGTATTTTTGCAATAGTTTTATCAGTGCACGTGTTAATTGCAGCCCTGATGATTGGTTTAATTTTGATTCAGCACGGTAAAGGTGCTGATGCGGGCGCTGCTTTTGGTAGTGGTGCTTCTGGAACGGTGTTTGGGGCTAAAGGCTCAGGAAATTTTTTAAGTCGCTCAACCGCTATCCTTGCAGCGCTGTTTTTTTCTACCAGCTTAGCGTTAGCTTACTTAGGTGGGAATAGAGCTGAACCTGAAGATATTGTTGATGGACTTACGATTTCAAATCCGGCGCCATCAATAGAGACGACGCCTGCTGATTTAATTAATAATATTGCCCAACCGAGCAATAAAGTTGATGATGTGGAAGGTATGAAACCGGCTGATGATGTGCCTATTCCGGAATAATTTATTTGCCGAGGTGGTGGAATTGGTAGACACGCTATCTTGAGGGGGTAGTGTCCTTATGGACGTGCGGGTTCAAGTCCCGCTCTCGGCACCAATAAATAAAGGCCTCATTTATTCATGAATAATCAATACCCAATTTATATATTTTTATTTTTAACAATTATTACTGCAAACCTACCTTGGTTAAGCGATAAGTTTTTTTGTATTCGTCAAGTGGCGCATAAATCAGGCTGGCTTCGATGGTTTGAATGGTTGTCATGGTACGGTGTGTCTTTTTTTGCAGGTTTTATGTTGGAATATAAAATCATGGGGACCCGGACTAATCAGGACTGGGAATTTTACGTAGTCACACTTTGTTTATTTTTTGTATTCGCGTTACCTGGGTTTATCTACCATTACGACTTAAAGAAAATCCTTAGTTCAAGATAAACTATGTTTTTTTGTCAGTTTTGTCATAAATTATTGCTGGATTAGGTATTGATTAAGCGCTAAGTCAGTCATTATCGATTATAATTTATCCTTTTAATTTAGGAGATTGTTAGAAATGAAAGCACCTGTTCATGTAGCTGTTACTGGCGCCGCTGGCCAAATTTCGTACTCATTATTGTTTCGTATTGCTTCTGGCGACTTTTTAGGCCCAGATCAGCCAATTTGTTTACACCTGTTAGAAATAACGCCAGCTTTAGGTGCGCTTGAAGGTGCGGTAATGGAATTGAATGATTGTGCATTTCCTTTATTACAAAGTGTCTCAATGTCTGATGATGCAGAAGTTGCGTTTAAAGATATCGATTTTGCTTTTTTAGTGGGTGCTCGTCCTCGTGGCCCGGGTATGGAGCGTAAAGACTTGCTTGAAGCAAATGCAGCGATCTTCTCTGTACAAGGTAAAGCACTTAATAAAGTAGCTAAACGTGATGTTCGCGTGTTGGTTGTGGGTAACCCTGCAAATACAAATGCATTGATTGCCATGAACAATGCACCAGACCTTAACCCACGTAACTTTACTGCAATGACACGTTTAGATCATAACCGTGCAATGAGCTTATTGGCCGAAAAAACGGGCACTCATAATACAGACGTTACTAAAATGACCATCTGGGGTAATCACTCAGCGACACAATACCCAGATCTTCACAATGCCTTAATTAAGGGTGAAGATGCGTTATCAAAAATTGATGCTAGTTGGTATTCTGATGATTATATTCCTGCTGTTCAACAACGCGGTGCGGCTATTATTAAAGCACGTGGTTTATCCAGTGCGGCCTCTGCGGCGAGTTCTGCATTAGATCACATGCGTACATGGGTTCAAGGTACAGTCGATGGCGATTGGGTTAGCATGGGTATTCCAAGTGATGGAAGCTATGGTATTGAAGAAGGTTTAATTTATTCATTCCCAGTGACTGTAAAAGACGGTGATTATTCAATCGTTCAAGGTCTTGAAATTAATGAATTCAGCCGTGAAAGAATGATCGCGACTGAAAATGAACTGAAAGAAGAACGTGATGGCGTAAAGCACCTGCTTTAATCTTAGTGTGAATTAAAAATAAGCCATGCATTAGCGTGGCATTTTTTTTGCGTGTTATAACGGTATAACTTTGAAAAGGTAAAGCTCAATGATTGATATGACGACGTCGACAATAGAAGGCTCATCTCGTGTTTTTGCAGTGGATGAAAATGGACAGTCGGTAGAAATTCTGTTGGTTGAAGAACGTGCCTTAACAATCTATATCGATAATAAAGAAATTGTCACTTTAATGACGATGGGTTCATACCCTGAATTGTTGGTTTTGGGTTACTTAAAAAATCAGACATTTTTTGAAAACATTGAGGACGTAAAAGTCGTTCAAGTCGATTGGCAAACAAATGCAGTGGCTGTTGTGTCGAATAAAAAGAATGCCAACATAGAAAAACTAAAAGAACACCGAACGGTTACGTCAGGCTGCGGACAAGGCACTATGTTTGGTAATGTATTGGAGAGCTTGAAGGATCAGGTGTTACCACAGCGCAGCATTGAACAATCCATCTTGTATTACTTACTTAATTATTTAGGGCAACACAACCAAGTGTATAAAAAGGCCGGTGCGGTTCACGGCTGTGCGCTTTGCAAAGGCAAGGATGTATTGTTTTTTGTTGAAGATGTGGGGCGACACAATGCGGTTGATACGATTGCGGGCCATATGTGGTTGAATAATATTAAGGGTGATGATTGCATTTTCTACACGACGGGACGTTTAACCTCAGAAATGGTGATTAAGGTAGCGCAAATGGGGGTGCCTATATTGTTGTCTCGTTCTGGTGCAACTAAGATGGGGTTTGAGTTAGCGCAACAGTTTGGTGTGACCTTAATTTCACGAGCGAAAGGCCGGCACTTTCAAGTTTTAAATGGGGTTGAGCGGATTGTGTTTGATGTGCCATCTTGAGGCGAAAATCTTTTTAGTTTTGCTTGCTGAGTAATGCTTCAGCTTGCACTAAATCTTCGTCGCAGTTGATGTTAAAGAAAGGGTCAATGGTTTTATAATTAAAGCCTGGGTGCGATACCTTGTAACGCGATGTCCACAGATCAATTTTACGTATATCTTCCTTGGTTATGGCAATGCGTAAATCAGTAAGAAGCTCGATCGGCCATAATCCAATGACGGGGTGAGTGCGGCCATTGGAAACGGCACACGCTAAGGTCGACTCATTGTCGTGCACTGATTGATACAAAGTTGATACTAAATCGGTCGGCAGGAAAGGCGTGTCTACGGGCACCGAGGCAATCCATTGTGTTTCGGGTTGATGTCGTTTGACCCACTCCATTGACGCAAGAAGCCCCGCTAAGGGGCCCAGAAAACCCTCTAGTGAGTCTTTTATAATGGGTAAACCGTAGGATGCGAGCTGCTCGTTATCACTATTGCTACTAATAATGATCGTGTCGCATTGGGGTGAAAATCGATCTAGCACATGTTCAAAAAGAGGTTTATTGGCGAGTGGGATGAGACTTTTATCTCGGTTGTTCATTCTTCTTGAGAGTCCGCCAGATAAAATGACGCCGACGATTTCTTTTGAGTTGTTAGGCATTAAATAGATGTTATTTTTACAGCGGAGTACTTGAATTCTGGTATTTTTCCAAAGGGGTCAAGGTCGTGGCTGGTTAATAAATTGGCTGCTGCCTCAACAAAAGCAAACGGGATGAAGACGAGGCCGCGCTGTACTTTGTCATCAACACGAACCTTTAAGTTGATGGATCCGCGACGGCTTGATATGCAAACGAGGTCGCCCGCTTGAATGTTAAGTTTGGCGCAATCGACGTAACTCATTTGAACAAAAGCTTCTGGTTCTAGTGCATTAAGTAGCTCACTACGTCGTGAGATGGCACCTGTGTGCCAATGCTCCAGTTGCCGCCCCGTTGTCAGGATAAAGTCAAACTCGTCGTTCAGCGTGTCATTGGGTGGCAGGAAGCTTGCGGGGACAAATTTCCCGCGCCCATCTTCGGTGGGAAAACCATCGGCAAAAACGATGTCTTGACCCGCTGCGTTGACTGAGGCGCAAGGGTAGGTGACAGAGTGTTCTTTCTCGAGCCGCTCCCAGCTGATATTAGCTAAAGAGGGCATGGCTAACTGCATTTCTTGATAAATATCTTTGGGTGTTGTATAGGACCAATTAAAGCCTAAACGTTGAGCGATCTGATTCGTAATCCACCAATCAGGTTTTGCATGGCCCGGCGATTCAACCGCTTTACGGCCCATTTGAACTTGCCTGTTTGAATTGGTGACGGTGCCGTTTTTTTCTGGCCAAGAGGTCGCTGGCAAAATAACGTCAGCAAACATAGCGGTTTCCGTTAGAAAAATGTCTTGTACAACGAGGTGGTCTAATTTAGCTAGAGCCGCGCGAACATGGTTTAGATTAGGGTCCGACATAGCGGGGTTTTCACCCATGATGTACATGGATTTAATCGTGTCGTCATGAATGGCATGCATAATCTCAACCACCGTTAAACCTTCTTTAGCATTCAACGTTGTACCCCATAAGGATTCAAAAAACGCTTGTGCTTCAGGGTCGCTGGTTTTTCTATAATTGGGGTAAAACATCGGTATTAAAGCGGCATCCGATGCGCCTTGAACATTATTTTGACCACGTAACGGGTGGAGACCTGTGCCGGGTCTTCCTATATGGCCACACATCAAGGCTAATGAAATAAGGCAGCGTGCATTGTCCGTTCCGTGTGTATGTTGAGCGACGCCCATCCCCCAAAAAATAATGGCCGATTTAGCAGTCGCGTACTTCCTTGCTACAGTTTTAATGGTGTCGGCATCAATGCCGCAGATGCTCTGCATCTTCTCAGGTGAGAAATCTTTAAGATGCGCAGCTAATGCTTCAAAATCGGAAGTGTGTTGCTGTATGTAGTCTTGATTGTAAAGTTCTTCAGTAACAATCACGTGCATGATAGCGTTAAGTAATGCTACATCGGTGCTCGGCGTAAACTGCAACATATGCGTGGCTTGCTGTTTCAACGCTTGAGCTCTCGGGTCCATGACAATAAGTTCAGCGCCCAGTTGTGTCGCCTGTTTAAAAAAGGTCGCTGCAACGGGGTGGTTTTCGGTGGGGTTGGCCCCGATAACGATAATTAAATCACTGTCTTTAACGGCCATAAACGGCGCGGTAACGGCGCCTGAACCAATGGTTTCCATGAGTGCAGCAACGGAGGAGGCGTGACACAATCGTGTGCAATGGTCTACGTTGTTTGTTCCAAAGCCAGCTCGTATCAACTTTTGAAAAATATAGGCTTCTTCATTGGAGCACTTGGCTGATCCGAAGCCAGCGAGTGAGTCGGGACCATGTTGTTGTTTACTGGCGGAAAAGCCATCGGCAGCCACACTGAGCGCTTCTTCCCAGCTGGCTTTTCTAAAGTGCGAATAGGGATTGGAGGGGTCAATATTAATGCCTTTTTCCATGCCCGTCTTTCTGATTAAAGGCTCGGTAAGTCGCTGGTCAGAGGTGATGTAATCATAGCCGAAGCGGCCTTTAACGCATAAGCGCCCTTGATTAGATGGGCCATTAGCACCATCAACAGAGGTGATTTTGTTATCTTTAACGTTCAATTTAACTTGGCAACCAACGCCGCAATACGGGCAGATGGATTGAACTTGTTTGTCTATGTCGGTTGTTTTAGGTATAGCAGGCGAGAGTGCATTGGTTGGGCAAGCTTGAACACACTCACCACAGGCGACGCAGGTTGAGTGACCCATTGGGTCGTCGAAATCAAAGGTGATTTTTTCATGATGACCGCGGTTGGCTAAGCCGATAACGTCATTGACTTGAACTTCTCGGCAGGCGCGAACACACAACGTACAATGAATACAGGCATCAAGCCGTACGGACATCGCCGGATGAGAAAGGTCGCTTTTGTTGGGCGACTTTTTTGGAAAACGTGAGGGTTGAAGGTGTAAGGACTGAGCTAAATTCTCAAAATCTGAACCCGCCAGCGTTTCGTGGTTTAAATCGGTGCTTAATAGCTCCATGACAAGTTGACGTGTTTTTGTGGCGCGCTCGCTTTGTGTATGAATAACCATGTCAGGAGTGGGAGTTCTGCAACACGATGCGGCGAGCGTACGTTCACCGTCAATTTCAACCATACATGCTCTGCAGTTACCATCAGACCGATATCCGGGTTTGTCGTTAAAGCATAAATGGGGAATAGTCGTACCGAGCCTTTGGGCTACTTTCCAAATGGTCTCTCCCGGTTCTGCGGAGACTTTTTCGCCATCCATTACAAATGAAATAGAATCACTCACTTAAACCTCCTCTCCAAAATATTTAATAGTTGAAAGGATCGGGTTCGGTGCGGCTTGGCCTAGCCCACAGATAGATGCGTCTGCCATAGTCGAGCACAATTCTTTTAAAAGAGGCTTGTTCCACTGCTGTTCAGATAGCAGTGAACTGGCTTTTTCACAGCCGATTCTGCAAGGGCTGCATTGACCGCAGCTTTCATCGTTAAAAAAACCTAACAGGTTTTGGCTGGTGGCTTTAATGCTGTCTTTATCCGATAAAATAATAACGGCGTGTGAGCCTATAAAACAGCCGTATTCGGTTAAGCTACCAAAGTCTAACGGTATGTTATCTAAGGATGCTGGAAGTATGCCGCCTGAGGCGCCACCGGGGAGATAGGCTTTAAATGAATGGCCTTTAAGCATACCGCCTGCTAAATCAATTAATTCACGTACAGAACTGCCTGCAGGCGCGATGATAACGCCGGGTTTATTAACACGACCCGAGACCGAAAATGAGCGTAGTCCACTAGCCCCATTTTTGCCCTGTTGTGCAAAGCGTTCACCCCCATTTTTTAGGATGCTGGGTATCCAATACAAGGTTTCAACGTTTTGAACTAAGGTCGGCTGACCAAATAACCCTTGATGGGCAACATAAGGTGGTCGTTGACGAGGGATACCACGTTTGCCTTCAATTGACTCAATCATCGCGGATTCTTCGCCGCAGATGTAAGCGCCCGCGCCGCGTCTTATTTCAACATAATTCTCTTTGATTATTTTGTGATCAATAAGATGTTGGATTTCGCGGTGCAATAGTTGGTTGATGGCCGCGTATTCGTCTCGCAAGTAGATATAAACTTTACTGGCATTGATAATATGCGCGGCGATGAGCATGCCTTCTAAAAACTGATGGGGTGCAGTCGATAGGTAATGGCGGTCTTTAAACGTACCGGGTTCACCTTCATCTGCATTGACGCAAAAGTATTTAGGTGAAGGTTCGCTCTTTACGATGCGTAATTTATTAGCAGTGGGGAAACCCGCACCGCCTAAGCCTTTTAAATGACTTGTTTCAAGCTCGTCAAGAACACTGTCGGCGCTTAATGTTTGATTGTTAAGTGAGGCAAGTAACTGATAGCCGTTTGCTTCTAGGTATTGCCCATAACTTTGGTAGGTGGGTAAAACGGCTTGTGTTTGTTTGTTTTCAGCAGCATTAAGAAGCGAGGCGACTGTTACCTTACCGATGTAGTTTTTGCCAACCGCAGCGGCGGGTGCTTGGTTGCATAAACCCATACATGGCGCCGGTTTTATGCGAATTGTATCAGGCTGCTGTTCTTTTAATTCCTTTATTAAATCATCGGCTCCGGCCATGCAGCAACTTAACGAATTACACACGCGTATGGTCAAAGGAGGTGGTGCTATTTCGTTCTCTTTAATAACGTCAAAATGGTGGTAGAAAGTCGCTACTTCGTAGGCCTCCGCTTGCGATAAATTAAGCGCTTCGGCTAACGCCATTAAGTGATGACTGCTGATATGAGACCACTTATCCTGAATAAGGTGTAAGTACTCGATGAGAAGGTCTTTTCGAAGCGGCTTGTTAGCCAGTAACTCGTCTACATCCTGTTGAGCGCTCATATCAAGTTGACGGCCTTTTTGCGTTAACCTGCCTTTACGTTTCTTTTTACTGCCGGGCCTGACTAGCTGTGTGGATTCATGTGGCATAAACAAGTTGGACACTAGTTGTTGCTGAAGTATTAAAGATAACACAAAAAAGGCCATGCGTAAGCATGGCCTTTGAGGTTGAAGTAGGTGTTAATTAGTTCAGTTGCGGACCGGCAGCAACGAGAGACTTGCCTTCATCGTTATCGGTGTATTTTTCGAAATTAAGTTCAAATAAGTGAGCGAGCTCATGCGCACGTTTTGTCCAGTCTGCCTCATCCTCATATGTATTACGTGGATCAAGAATATCAGCTTTCACACCCGGTAAAGCCGTCGGTATTTCTAAATTGAAATATGGAATATGTGTCGTTTCTGCTTCTTCGATTGATCCATCAAGAATGGCATTAATAATACCGCGGGTATCTTTAATCGAAATACGTTTGCCTGTACCGTTCCAGCCAGTATTAACCAAATAAGCTTCAGCATTAACAGCTTCCATACGCTTAACTAACTCCTGTGCGTATTTAGTGGGGTGTAATGATAAAAAGGCTGCTCCAAAGGCGGCTGAGAAGGTTGGGGTTGGTTCTGTGATACCTCGCTCAGTACCGGCTAATTTTGCGGTAAAGCCCGACAAAAAGTAATACTTAGTTTGCTCTGCCGTTAATTTTGAGACGGGTGGTGTTACACCAAACGCATCGGCTGTTAAAAAGATGACCTTTTTAGCATGACCACCTTTTGAAATAGGTTTAACGATATTTTCGATGTGTTCTATGGGGTACGAAACACGTGTGTTTTCGGTTTTTGAATTATCAGTAAATTGAATAACATTATCATCAGATAGTGTCACGTTTTCCAGTAGGGCATCGCGGCGAATAGCCCCATAAATCTCTGGTTCATCATCAGCGCTTAAATTAATAACTTTGGCGTAACAACCGCCTTCAAAATTAAAGACACCGTCATCATCCCAACCATGCTCATCATCACCGATTAGCTGACGGTCTTTGTCGGTTGATAACGTTGTTTTGCCGGTGCCAGATAAGCCAAAGAAGATAGCGACATCGCCGTCTTTTCCAATGTTGGCTGAGCAATGCATAGACGCCATGCCACGAAGAGGAAGGAGGTAGTTCATCATACTGAACATGCCTTTTTTCATTTCGCCGCCATACCAAGTGCCGCCAATGAGTTGTATTTTTTCAGTGAGGTTAAAAGCTATGAAGTTTTCTGAATTCAGGCCGTGATCTTTCCAATCAGGGTCATTTGTTTTAGCACCATTTAAGACAACGAAATCAGGCTCAAAGCTTTCCAGTTCTTCTGCGCTAGGGCGAATAAACATGTTTTTTACAAAGTGAGCCTGCCAGGCTACTTCCACAATAAAGCGTACAGCTAAGCGAGAGTTTTTGTTAGCGCCGCAAAATGTATCGACAACGAATAAACGTTGGCCAGATAATTGGTCCGTTACGATTTTTTTAAGGTTGCCCCAGTTTTCTTCTGATAGTGGCTTGTTATCATTTTTACCTTGAGTTGACCACCATACCGTGTCACGTGATACATCATCCATGACGATGAATTTGTCTTTTGGTGAGCGTCCGGTAAAAATACCTGTATCAACAGCAACAGCACCTAGGTTAGTGATTGTTCCTTTTTCATATCCAGTCAAGTCTTCACGAGTTTCTTCGTTAAATAAAACCTCGAATGAAGGGTTGTGGATAATTTCACTGGCGTTGGTTATTCCGTATTGGGTTAGGTCAATGGTGTTAGACATTGTTTGGTGCTCCGATAGTATTAAGTTAATTTGTTGTTTTCAATCACAGCATATGCGGAATGATTGTGAATGGATTCAAAGTTTTCTGCTTCTAAGGTGTAGGCTAGAATTCGAGAGTCGTTATTAAGTGAGTTAGCAACATCTCTTACAACGTCTTCAACAAACTTAGGGTTGTCATAGGCTAATTCAGTGACGTATTTTTCATCGGGCCTTTTTAATAAACTATAAAGCTCACTAGAAGCTTGCTTTTCAACCAGTCGAATAATATCTTCAGCGCAAATGTCATTTTTAATCGCTGCGTTAACGGTGATGTGAGAACGTTGGTTATGGGCGCCGTATTCAGAAATTTTCTTAGAACAGGGGCATAAGCTCGTGACGGGAATGACGACAGTAATGTTAACTTTTGCCTCAGACTTCGACCATTGGCCTTCTAGTTTTATTTGATAATCCAGTAAACTTTTAACGCCGCTAATAGGGGCTGATTTATTAACAAAGTATAAAAACTCCATCGTTATATAACCCGTATCAGCTTCAAGCTTATGGGTCATTTTTTCTAATAATGTAGGGAACCCTTTGATAGAAAATTGTTGGCAGTCTTCATTTAGCAGTGCCACGAAGCGTGACATATGAGTGCCTTTTTGGTGGTGTGCTAAATTAACGGCCATGTTAAAAGTACCAACAGTTGCTTGTTGCTGGCCTTCTTTATCAATGAATTTAAAAGGATGGCGAATATCCTTGATACCTACTTTGTTAATCGCTATGTTCCTAGAGTCAGGATGATTTTGTACGTCTTCGATGCTCATATGTATCCAAATGAAATGGGTTGTATCAACCTAATGGTTGATTAAGTACTGTTCTATAGATTTTTTTATACCGACAACATCAAGCCCGGCTTCTTCTAGTAATTCTTCCCTAGAGCCATGTTCAAGGTTAAGATCCGGTAAGCCAATATTAAAGACGTTCACATTAATGGAATATTGGTTAATAAACTCATTAACGCCGCTTCCTGCACCACCTTTTACAACATTATCTTCAAGTGTAAATAAGGTTCCGTGAGCGCTAGCGACTTCTTTAATCATTTTACCATCGAGTGGTTTTACAAAACGCATATTGATGACAGTAGCGTTAAGCTCTTCAGCAACCTTGATAGCTGAAGTGACGGTTGAACCAAAAGCGAGCAGAGCGATATCTTTACCCTCACGAACCTTAATGGCTTGGCCAATTTCAATGCATTCTAATGTGTCGCTGATGGCAACGCCCGGGCCTTTACCGCGTGGGTAACGGACGGCAACAGGGCCATCGTAATGAATGCCAGTTGTTAGCATTTGGCGACATTCATTTTCATCAGCAGGTGCCATAATGACCATGTTGGGCAAGCAGCGTAAATAACTGAAATCATAAGATCCTGAGTGAGTCGGGCCATCTGGACCGACCAAGCCGGCACGGTCTATAGCAAAAAGTACGGGCAAGTTTTGTAAGGCAACGTCGTGAATAAGTTGGTCGTAGCCGCGTTGTAAAAATGTGGAGTAGATGGCGACAATAGGTTTTAAACCTTCACAAGCCATGCCTGCTGCAAGGGTGACAGCGTGTTGTTCGGCTATCCCAACATCAAAATATCGATCTGGGTGCTCTTGCTCGAACTGAACTAGGCCCGACCCTTCACGCATCGCGGGGGTGATTCCAACGATTTTGTCATTATCGTCAGCGATATCGCACAGCCACTGCCCGAACACTTCTGTGTACGTGGGTGAGCTAGGTGCTTTTTTCGGTAGGTTTTCTCTATCGGGGTCGAAGGTGGAAACACCGTGATAACCTACTGGGTCAGCTTCAGCGGGCGAGTAACCTTTGCCCTTTTGTGTGACGACATGAAGGAATTGAGGGCCTTGTAAATCTTTTAAATTAGACAGCGTTTGGATTAGCGTTGGTAAATCATGACCATCAATAGGGCCGATATAGTTAAAGCCTAATTCTTCGAATAAAGTACCGGGAATGATCATGCCTTTAACGTGTTCTTCGGTCCGTCTAGCCAGCTCCCATACACTGGGCATATTAGACATGACTTTTTTGCTGCCTTTTTTAACCGTTGTATAAAACTTGCCGGATAAAATCTTAGCGAGGTAGTTTTTCATCGCCCCAACATTAGGAGAGATAGACATATCGTTGTCGTTTAAAATCACTAATAAGTTGGCATCTAAAGCGCCAGCATGATTTAACGCTTCGAAAGCCATACCGCCCGTTATGCCACCGTCACCAATAATGGCAATCGTACGTTTTTCATCATTGTTGATTGCCGCTGCAATGGCCATACCTAAAGCAGCGCTGATGGATGTGCTTGAGTGGCCTACTCCAAAAGCATCGTATTCACTTTCTGTGCGTGTAACGAAGGGGGTGATGCCATTTTTTTTGCGGATAGTGGAAATTCTATCTTTACGCCCCGTTAAGATTTTATGCGGGTATGCTTGGTGGCCTACATCCCAAATTAGCTTATCGTTAGGCGTGTCAAAAACATAGTGTAGCGCAATGGTTAATTCGACGGTTCCAAGCCCGGCTGATAGGTGGCCGCCAGATTTGCTCACGGATGATATTAAGAACTCACGTAATTCGTGTGACAGGCTAATCAGTTCGCCTTCACTTAGCTGACGTAGGTCGCTAGGAAGGTTTACTTTATCAAGAGTGGGATGTTTTGCCGTCGATGTCACGTAATATTCATAATACGTTGGATTAAGGGTGCGTATTATCGTTTGCTAGCAAAGACTATGCAAGTGAATACTAATTGTTAAGGGGCCTTAGCTAGGATATCCGAGAGATGGTGAACTGAGCGATACTTTTAAGGTAATCGGTGCGTTGATCAAATGGTGATAAGCTTGAAATGGCTTCGTTATATAGATCGTTTGTTAACTGCTTTGAAGCCCTTAGGCCGAGAATAGAAGGATAGGTGGATTTTTCAGCTTGCTTGTCTTTACCTTGGGTTTTACCCAGTGCTTCGGTAGATGAAGTTTCGTCAAGGATATCATCCTGCACTTGGAAGGCTAATCCGATGCATTCTGCATAATGTTTTAACTGGCGATACTGGTTATCGGTTGGATCAAACTTCAAACAGGCTACTAAGGTGATGCAGCTGCAAATAAGCGCACCTGTTTTGTGCAGATGCATGTTCTCAACTTCGGCAATGGAGATTGATTTGCCCTCATTTGCTAAATCAATCGCTTGGCCGCCAACCATGCCTCTAGAACCTGAGGCTTGTGATAACAGTTTAATGCAGCTAATTCGCTGTTCAGCTGCGCAGTCGGTCTTTGCTAGCACATTAAAAGCAAGTGTTAATAATGCATCACCCGCTAAAATAGCGGTAGCTTCATCAAACGCTTTATGGCAACTGGGTTGGCCGCGACGCAAGTCATCATCATCCATTGATGGCAAGTCATCATGAATAAGTGAGTACGCGTGGATAAGCTCAATTGCACAAGCAATGTTATCTAACGTTGTTTGCGGCACGTCTAATAAATACCCTGTGGCGTAAACCAGCATCGCTCGAACGCGTTTACCGCCATTGAGTGTTGAATAGTGCATCGCCTCGTGCAAGCGTTTTGGCTCAATATGACTGGCGGGTAGATGATGCTTTAAAGCGGTTTCGACTCGTTCAATAGTACTGTCTTGAAATTGTTTGAATGGCGTCATAATAGCGTACTAAAAAGAAGGTTTATTCAAAATCAACGGGTTTAGCTACCGTTGATTTTGACAACAAAATTTCAACTTTTTGTTCAGCTTCAGTCAGTGATTTTTGGCAAGATTGTACTAATTTAATGCCAGATTCAAACTCTTTAAGTGAATCTTCTAGGCTTAAACCACCACTTTCCATACGCTCAACCAGTTCTTCGAGTGATTGGAGTGATGATTCTAAGTCGAGTTTTTTTGCTTTGGGCATGATCGGTTTTCGTTGATTTTATGAGTGGAAATACGTTACCTTATCAATAAGATCTCGTCACTAATTTTAACGTCATTATTGATTTTAATGATATTGACATGTTGTTGGTGCTGACGTATCTTAAACTTACTCTTAGACCTAGTCTAAAAGTGGAAATGATATCATTCAATGAAGAGGAATTATTATGTCACTTAAAGGTTCTCAAACAGAACAAAATTTAAAGGACGCATTTGCAGGTGAGTCACAAGCAAATCGTCGTTATTTATACTTCGCAAACAAAGCAGACATCGAAGGGTACAACGATGTATCCACTGTTTTTCGTTCAACTGCCGAAGGTGAAACGGGCCACGCACATGGTCATTTAGAGTATCTGGAAGAAACAGGTGACCCAGCGACAGGCTTACCGATTGGTGGCACAGAAGATAACCTAAAAGCATCGATTGCTGGCGAAACGCATGAGTACACAGATATGTACCCAGGTATGGCTAAAACAGCACGTGACGAAGGTCATGATGAAATCGCTGATTGGTTTGAAACACTTGCAAAAGCGGAGCGTTCACACGCAAACCGTTTCCAAAAAGCGTTAGATAACTTAAACGCTTAAGTGTTGGTATAGATTAAAAGGAGGGTACGTGTGTATCCTCCTTTTTTTTGGAGATAAAAATGAGAGAAGGTAGCTTAGAAGCCCCAACAAGGCACCCGTTAGATTGGAAAAACGCTAATTTTTATGACGAAGCTAATTTATTTAATGAATTAGATCGTGTGTTTGATATTTGTCATGGTTGTCGACGATGTTTTAATCTGTGTAACGCATTCCCGTTGTTATTTGATGTGATTGATGAATCAGAAACGATGGAGCTTGATAGTGTTGATAAAAAAGTCTATTGGGATGTTGTAGATAATTGCTACCTTTGTGATATGTGCTTTATGAGCAAATGTCCCTATGTGCCACCTCATGAGTGGGACTTAGATTTTCCTCATTTAATGCTCCGTGCAAAAGCTGTCAAATTTAAAAAAGACGATGTAAAAAAGCGTGATAAGTTAATCACATCAACCGATAAAGTAGGCAAATTAGCGTCAATTCCTATAGTTGTTAATGTGGTTAATGCGGCTAATAAAAACACAGCCGTCAGGAAAGTACTCGATAGTCAGCTGGGGATTCACCAAGATGCCGTCATTCCTGCTTACCATACAGAAACGGCAAGAAAAAAATTCAGTAAACAATCGCATGCACAACCATTGGTTGAGGCTTGCGGTGAAACAACCGGCAAAGTAGCTATCTTCACAACGTGTTATGGCAACTATAACCGCCCTGATTTAGTGAATGACTTAGTTATGGTGTTAGAGCACAATAATGTAGCTGTGACGATGGCGAGCCAAGAAAGTTGTTGCGGCATGCCTAAGTTAGAATTAGGGGATTTGGAGGAAGTAGAGCGCCTCAAAAACAACAACATTCCACAGCTGGTGAAATTAATTGATGAGGGTTGGGATATCATTGCACCGGTTCCATCATGCGTATTAATGTTTAAACAGGAACTTCCATTGATGTTTCCTGACGATAAAGATGTAGCAAAAGTCCGCGATGCAATGTTTGATCCATTTGAATATCTAATGCTCAGGCATAAATCTGCTCTACTTAATACAGACTTCAAAGATGAGCTTGGAACGGTTTCTTATCAAGTAGCCTGCCATCTACGTGTGCAGAATATAGGCTTAAAAACTAAAGAAGTATTAGAGCTCATCCCAAATACGGCAGTTAACGCCATTGAGCGCTGCTCCGGTCACGATGGAACCTATGCGATGAAAAGTGAGTTCCATGATATTGCGATGAAGATTGCTAAACCTGTTATTAATCGTGTCAAAAAAGCAGAAGCAGACGTTTTCTCAAGTGATTGCCCAATGGCTGCTGACCATATAGCCAGTGGTTTAGACGATAGTAGTCATGTTAAAAGCCCCATTAGCTTGTTAAAGCAAGCCTATGGTCTATAAGTAATTTTAGGTGTTGGTATGAAAAAATTAGTAAAATCAGAGTTGTATAGCCTTGAAGAATATTCAAACATGCGTGCCGAATTTAGAACCAATATTCGTGCGCATAAAAAGAATAGGATTGTCCGAATTGGTGAAAATATTAGTCTTCATTTTGAAGATTACCAAACCATGCTGTATCAGGTTCAAGAGATGTTACGCGCAGAAAAAATATTTGAATCAGAGGGTATTCTCGAAGAGATCGAAACCTATAACCCATTGATCCCAGATGGTAGCAACTTGAAGGCGACGATGATGATCCAGTTCGATGATGTGGCTGACCGTAAAGTCGCGCTAGAAAAGATGATTGGTATTGAACGTGCTACCTGGGTTCAAGTTGAAGGGTTTGAAAAAGTTAACCCGATTGCGAACGAGGATTTAGAGCGTGAAACAGAGGAAAAAACATCTTCTGTCCATTTTTTACGGTTTGAGTTTACAGAACAGATGGTTCAAGCAGCTAAAAAGGGCGTGGCCATTAAAGCGGGTGTAGATCATTCGGCTTATCAGCATGAGCTTACCTTGCCTGATAATATTAGAGAATCGTTGGTCAGCGATTTCGCTTGACCCAAGACGTTTGTTTTTACCGAGTAGCCCCTTTTTTTAGTTGAACGTCGAGTAGTGTCTGTAGGGGTTTTGGTGTGTCTAAGTAAAACCCTTGTGCATAGTCAATACCGATTTCTTTCATTTTCTTAAGAGTGGCCGCGTTTTCAACAAATTCGCCGACTGTCTTCTTTCCCATAATATGTGAGATCTCGTTGATTGATTTCACCATGGCGAGATCTAATGGTTCATCTAACATGTTTTGTATAAATTGACCGTCGATTTTTAGAATATCTGCCGGCAACCGCTTTAGGTATTCATAAGATGACAAGCCAGTACCAAAGTCATCTAAGGCAATTAAGCAACCGAGTTCCTGTAATTTATTTAAAAATTCAACACCAAATTCAGGGTTGGTGATAGCGGCAGTTTCGGTTATTTCAAAACAGATTTTGCTTGGGTTGATATTGGATTTTTTGATACTTTCCTTGATAACATTGAAGCTATCTTTATGAGCTACAGTTTGCCCTGATAAATTAATGCTTACCCATTTAAATTGGTCTTGTATTATGGCCATTGCGTGAATGGCGTTTTTTATGACCCAGTGGTCTATTTTATAAATTAATTTATAGCGTTCAGCGGCTGGCAAGAAGATATTGGGCGGAATAATCCTTTCTTTTTCGTCAAGCATACGTACTAATATTTCATAGCTATTTTGACTGTTTTTTGTGTTACGTTCATTGTCAGATACTGAACAAATTTTCTGCACATAGCAGGTGAAACGATTAGTTTTAAGCGCATCATGAATTTGGCTGACGACATTATTTTGTTTTAAGCGTAATGCTACCGCCTGGTCGGCATTGGTATGGATGTGAATTTGATTGCGACCAGCCTCTTTAGCTATATAACATGAGGTGTCAGCCAATTTGAGCGCATCTTCATATGAACTGAAGTTTTTATCGATGGTGACGATACCGATGCTGACGCCAAGGTTATATTCTTTGTCATTTGATGTGAAAATAAAATCATCGATCTCTTGCCTTATTTCGTCGCTCAATTTATGAGCTACATCAGGCGGGCAGTCCCTTAATAAGATACAAAATTCATCACCACCAACTCTAGCCAGTATATCTGCTGAACGGATCTTTTTTAACAGCAATTGACTCACTTCAATAAGGGCCATATCACCCGCTGCATGACCGCAGCTGTCATTGATTATCTTGAATTGATCTAAATCAAGGTAGAGTAGAGCGTGAACCGTATCGATCTCTTTTAAAGTGTCAATGCAGAGACTAAGCTCTTTATCAAAGCCGCGTCGATTAACTAATTTTGTTAACGCATCATGGGTTGCTTCAAAGCTTAGTTTTTGTGTTAACAAGGTGTTTTCGGTAATATCTTTAAAATACCAAACACGCCCTTTAATGGTGTTGTCATGTACTAAAGGAAAAGAGACTAAGTCTAATATCTTGCCGTTCTTTAAACGCATTATTTTGCTTGTCTTAATATCGGAAGTTGGACTTAAGGCAATGACATCTTGAGTGATTTTTTCACCATCATATATTGCTAGTGTACCCGCTTTAAGCATTTCCAAAGTTTCGTTGTTTTTTTCTTTTAATAAGTTAGGTGGAATATCAAAAGTATTGAAGAAAGTTTGGTTAATAGCGATAATCTTTCGATTGGTGTCCTCAACTAACATGCCATCATCGCTGGCCTCCATAATGGCATGTTGGATATCGCTGTAAGACTGGATTTGTTGCTGTGCGATGATTTTTTCACTGACATCATTAACTGTAATAAGGTAGTGCCGAGAGCCGTTATAAGTGATTAAAGAACCGTGTGCTTCGATGTTGATTATATTGCCATCGCCAGTGGTCTTCATACCGTTATGGTCTGATTTACCATGCTCTAAAATATCATCAAAAAACTGATTAAATTTATATTGCTCTTCAAGTGGCAGGAATTGTTGCCCATGTTGGCGTAATAAACTGTTTAAGTCGCGTTTATTTAACTGGCAATAAGGTTCATTGGCATAAGCTATTTGTCTATCCATGCTGTATATCACTTGGGCCAATGGGGAATTATCAATGGCTTCTGTAGCTGATTCGGCGATATTTAAAAGCGTTGGGATATCTAAAAGAGAGGTGAGTATGGGAAGGATGGTATCTGCTACTTTATTTATAACGTCTTTAGTTTCATCAGTCCATATTCGAGCCGAGTTACATTGTTGAATTGAAAGTCCCCATTTTTCACCATCAGGCAGTTTGAGCTGCCCCTAGTTTTCTAAACAACCTCTAGATTCTCAAAATACTGTTTCTCATACTTCATTGGAGACAGTCCGCCATTATTACCATGATGTCGTTTTGGGTTGTAGAAAAACTCAATATAATCGAATATTTCAGCTTTAGCATCCGCTCTAGTTTTAAATATTCGACGTTTGATACGATCCATTTTTAATAATGAAAAAAAGCTTTCGGCTACTGCATTGTCATGGCAGTTTCCCCTTCGGCTCATACTGGCTTCAAGGTTGTTCTCTTGCAGGAATTTTCGCCAGTCACCGCAGGTATATTGGACACTTTGATCTGAATGCACCAGCACTCGTTGCTTTGGCTTTATGCGCCAAATATCCATTAATAGTGCATCAATCACAAGGTCTGCCTTAGGTGTTACCAACAATGCAAAACTGAGCCACCCCAACGGTTGAAAAGTGAGCCACATGACTCACACTGGTGCTTTTCATAATGAGGAGCATCATGATTTCAATAGAGGAACTCATGACCATTAAAATATTACACCAACAAGGCCATTCAAAACGCGCCATTGCGAAGCAACTCGGCATTTCCCGTAACACCGTTAACAAACATTTATCTCAGGATGTTGATGAGCCAAGTTATCAATCAAGACCTAATGTAGGCCATAAGCTTGATCCTTATAAAGCCTATATTAAGGAACGTATTGAATCGGCTTTGCCGATTCATTTAAGTGCTGTTGTTATGATGCGCGAGATTAAAGAACACGGTTACGATGGCGGCATCACCCGGCTACGTGAGCACTTGGTTGAGTTGCGCGGTAGCGCAGTGACGCCTGAGGTTATTCGCTTTGAAACCGAACCAGGTAAACAGATGCAAGTTGACTGGGGACAAATGCGCGGTGGTAAAAAGCCCATTCATGCGTTTGTGGCGGTGCTCGGCTTTAGCCGTGCTCTGTTTGTGCATTACACCGATAACATGCGCTATGAGACGTTAGAGCATTGCCATCGCTTAGCCTTTGAGTATTTTCAAGGTATTCCGACTGATGTCTGGTACGACAATATGAAAACAGTGGTTCTAGAGCGCAATGCCTATGGTGTTGGTCAGCATCGTTTTCATGCCGGATTTTATCAGTTTGCTAAAGAGTTGGGCTTTATCCCAAAACTGTGTCAACCGTACCGACCCCAAACCAAGGGTAAGGTTGAACGCATGGTGCGTTATGTGCGTGATAGTTTTTATGCGCCTTTGTCGACTAAACTGGCATCATCGGGTTTAAAGATGGACGTTGATACCGCTAATATTAAAGGCATCCAATGGTTTAATGATATTGCTAATGTTCGCGTTCATGACACAACTAAAGAACAGCCTGCGGCGCGCTTAATAGAAGAACGTAAGGTACTGCAACCCTTGCCGTATTCGCCAATCAAAGAGATTAGCATGAAGCAAACCGGTACGGTCATTGTGCCGCTCAACTTTGACGACCAACCCATACATCATGACTTGAGCATCTACAATGATTATTGTCAGGTGGCAAGCTGATGATACAGGAACGATTAAACACCTTAACCGATGCTTTAAAGCTCCAAGGTATGGGGCTTCATGCGCATGATTTGGCGCAGCAAGCTGCCAAAGAAGAATGGGACTACCTGACCTTCTTTGAGAAGCTGATGACGTCAGAAATCAACGAGCGTCACACACGTAAACAAAAGATGTTTACCCGCATGGGCGGCTTCCCCTCGATCAAAACCTTAGATGACTTTGATTTTGAGTTCGCTGCCGGTGTGCCTAAAACTCAGGTGCAACAGCTCGCTAGCTTATCGTTTATAGAGCGTGCAGAGAATATTGTACTACTGGGGCCATCCGGTGTAGGTAAAACGCATATTGCAACGGCACTGGGTTATAAAGCCGCACAGGCTGGGCTAAAGACACGCTTTATCAGTGCGTCCGATTTAATCTTGCAATTATCAACCGCGCAGCGACAAGGTAAATATAAGTCCATGATGCAACGTAGCGTATTAGCACCAAAATTACTCATTATTGATGAAATAGGCTATCTGCCTTTTGATATTAGTGAGTCTAAACTACTGTTTGATGTGATTGCTAAACGCTATGAAAAAGGCTCCATCATACTCACCAGTAATCTACCCTTTGGACAGTGGGGTCAAACCTTTGCTAATGACACCGCATTAACATCTGCATTGCTAGATCGCATCTTGCATCACTCACATATCATTCAAATTAAAGGAGATAGTTATCGCTTAAAAGAAAAGAAACAGGCGGGCTTAATCAGCCCGATAAAATAAAACACAGTGGCTCACTTTTCAGTTGATGGAGTGGATCAGTTTTCGGGCGGTGTTGACATTAGGACTGCTTTTCATGCTCCAACCAACAACTTGACGTGAAAACAAATCAATGACAACGGTGAGATACAGCCAGCCTTCATGAGTTCGTATGTACGTGAAGTCTGTCACCCATACTTTGTTTGGCTGGTCATATTCAAACTGTCTTTCTAGCGTATTCGGAGCAACGTGGCTGATCTGGCCGGATTTAAACCCTTTGTGGCGCTTATAACCACGCATGGAACGTACGCCAGCAGCTTTCATGATCCGATAAACACGATTGTGACCACAGCTCTCACCATCATCTTTTAGGTCACGTGTGACATTGCGATACCCATACGAGCAGCCACTTTCCATCCAGAACTGTTTGATCTTAGTGAGTAAACGTTCGTCTTCTTTAGTACGCGGGCTTTGCGGCTCTTTGAGCCAGGCATAAAAACCACTGCGGTTAATCTCTAAAACGCGACACATCATCACGACCGAATATTTGTTGAGTCGAGACTTTATGAACGTGTATTTCGCTTTGACTCGCTTGCGAAGTACACCGCGGCTTCCTTTAATATATCTCGTTCTTCGGTTATTCGTCTCAATTGTGCTTTGAGCTGGCGAAGCTCAGCTTGTTGCTCAGTCAGAGCTTTGTGTTCGTTACTCGGCTCGCCATATCGTTTAACCCAAGCATAAAGGCTTTTTGTTGTGATCCCAAGTCGACTAGCGACATCGCTAATTTTATACCCACGATCTGTGACCTGTTTGGCTGCTTCTATTTTAAATTCTTCTGGATAGCGTTTCCCGCTCATAATTATTCACCTTCTTGTTAAGCTAAATTATAACTCTAGAAGATGTCTAGTGAATTAGGGGCAGCTCAGTTCAATTAGTTTAACCATTTGCGCTTTAATTGAATATTTTTCATACAGCCCAAGTAGTTCTTTTGACTCAATGCTATCAAACTGAAACTCAATGGGCTCGTTAGTGCCCTCAACTGTTTTGCAAACATGTTGGAAAAGAGGGTTTGTTGGGATGTGAGCTTTTAGTTTACTAGTGCCAGGGTATTCGGGTGTTGTGGCTTCTATTGGAACAATATGCGTTGAAACATCCGTTCTACAAGGATAGAGCAATGAGCAGCGGTCAACACCTAAATGTTCCAATACTGAATTGAGCGTTTTTTTTAGCTTATGATAATCTGAAATGGGTAATGTCAGTGTGTCACTTATCTCAGCGAAAAGCATTTCCTTATGTATCACGTGAGTTATCTCCTCAGTACTTTTTTATAATTTTTATTTAAGAATAGCTTACTGTCGCTATTATTCAAGTTAACGGCTGGAATTACCGATACTTAAAATGTGAATTCTCAATAATATGTTGCAAAACATAACAGGCGCTTGTTAGTGGTGATTTAAGTGGTTAGAATCTTGCTCTTATTTTACATTTTAAATTCCAATAACTTAGTCTATGAATAGTCAATACGAAGCCTCCGATATCGAAGTCTTAACTGGGCTTGATCCGGTTAGAAAAAGACCAGGAATGTATACCGATACGGTTCGACCAAATCACCTCGTTCAAGAGGTATTGGATAATAGTGTTGATGAGGCGATCGCTGGGTTTGCAAGTCAAATAAATGTGATCGTATACAAAGATGGTTCGATCAAAATTGAAGACGATGGGCGAGGGATGCCGGTTGATATTCACCCAGAACATGGCGTCCCCGGTATTGAATTAATTCTATCTCGTTTACATGCAGGCGGTAAATTTTCGAATAAAAACTATCAATTTTCTGGTGGCTTACACGGCGTGGGGATTTCTGTGGTAAATGCTCTATCTTCCCGGGTTGATGTGGAAGTTAAACGTGCTGGAGTTCGTTGGCATATGGCCTTTGAAAATGGCAATAAAGTGACCGATTTAGAAGAATTAGGAACGGTAGGGCAACGAAATACAGGAACATCCGTTCATTTTAAACCGGATCCTATTTATTTCGACTCGGCAACTATATCGTTAGCTAAATTGAAGCATGTTCTTCGTGCCAAAGCAGTGCTGTGCCCTGGATTACGTATTAATTTGAATGATGAAATTAATGCTGAAAAAATCGAATGGCATTATGAAAATGGTTTAACGGACTATTTGTTAGGGGAGTTAGAACATTTAGCATTATTACCGCCGGAAGGCTTTATATCAGGTGCGGCAAGTGAGCGTGAATCGGTTGAATGGGCAGTTGCTTGGTCGACAGATGCTGGGGAAGGTATTACCGAAAGTTATGTCAACCTAGTGCCAACCTCACAAGGTGGAACACACGTTAATGGGCTTCGCACAGGGCTAACTGAGGCGGTTAGAGAGTTTTGTGAATTTCAGTCATTGCTTCCACGTGGGGTAAAAATCACCCCTGATGATGTGTGGGAGCGCTGCCATTATGTTTTATCTATCAAGCTTGAAGACCCGCAATTTTCAGGGCAAACAAAAGAACGACTAACTTCTCGTGAATGCGCCGCCTTTGTTTCTGGCGTTGCTAAAGATAGCTTTAGTTTATGGTTGAATCAACACCCATCGGTTGGCGAAGAGATTGCCCAAATTGCTATTCAGCGCGCACAAAATAGGCAACGGGCGGGTAAAAAAGTAGTCAGAAAAAAAGTAACAGCGGGGCCAGCCTTACCTGGGAAATTAGCAGACTGTTCATCACAAGATTCTGATCGTTCTGAGCTGTTTTTAGTGGAAGGAGATTCTGCGGGTGGCTCTGCGAAACAAGCGCGTGACCGTGAGTTCCAAGCAATTATGCCGCTACGAGGAAAAATTTTAAATACATGGGAAGTGGACCCTGCCGATGTTTTAGCGTCTGAAGAAGTACACAATATTTCGGTGGCGATTGGTGTGGAACCGGGTTCACCAAACTTAAAATCGTTACGTTATAACAAGGTTTGTATTTTGGCTGATGCCGACTCAGATGGCCTTCACATTGCCACTTTATTGTGTGCTTTATTTGTACGTCATTTTGCACCACTAGTAGATGCAGGACATATTTATGTCGCGATGCCACCGTTGTACAGAGTGGATGTTGGCAAGCAAGTTTTCTATGCCTTAGATGATGCAGAAAAAGAGGGTGTGTTAGATCGTATTGCGGCGGAAAAATTAAAAGGCAAAATTAATGTGCAACGCTTTAAAGGGTTGGGCGAAATGAATCCGGCGCAATTACGTATCACTACGTTGGACCCCGATACACGTCGGCTAGTAAGGTTAAGTATGCAGGCGGGAGATAATACACATTCTAAAATGGATATGTTGTTAGCCAAAAAAAGGGCCTCTGACCGAAAAGCTTGGTTAGAAGAAAGCGGTAATTTAGCTACTTTATAAAGTTGAGTTAGGCGGGATTGGTTTTCCGGCTATAGGAAACTTATGCTCTTTGGGTATAAAGTTGAGTTAGGCGGCAGTATTTTTCTGCCTTTAGGAAATTTATGCCCGCTGGGTAGAGAGTGAAATGAGTACAACAGAATTTGAGAATATAGAAACACTGCCGCTAAAAGACTTCACTGAGAAAGCCTATTTGGATTATTCCATGTATGTGATTTTGGATCGTGCTTTGCCGCATATTGCCGATGGTTTAAAGCCTGTTCAGCGCCGTATTGTGTATGCGATGTCTGAACTTGGCTTATCTAATCAAGCAAAATTTAAAAAATCGGCAAGAACAGTGGGCGATGTGCTCGGTAAGTTTCACCCTCATGGCGATACGGCGTGCTATGAAGCGATGGTGCATATGGCGCAACCGTTCGCTTATCGTTATCCGCTTGTTGATGGGCAAGGTAATTGGGGATCTCCCGATGATCCTAAATCTTTTGCCGCCATGCGTTATACCGAATCACGTCTAGCGCCTTATGCAGAAAGTTTGCTGAGTGAATTAGGTCAGGGTACGGTTGATTGGACGCCAAATTTTGATGGGACATTAGATGAGCCCGTTTTGTTACCGGCACGCTTACCGAACTTATTATTAAATGGGGTGACGGGTATTGCCGTGGGTATGTCGACGGATATTCCCCCGCATAACTTAAATGAAGTCGCCAGTGCGTGTATTCGTTTGTTAGATGAGCCGAAAGCTGATTTAGCCACGTTAATGGAACATATAAAAGGGCCAGATTTCCCCACAGAAGCAGAGATAATTACGTCACGAGAAGATATTTTTGCGATGTATGAAAAAGGCTTGGGAAGCATGCGGGCACGAGCTCGATATGAAATAGAACAAGGTCAGATTATTGTTACTGCGTTGCCGTATCAAGTATCGGGTGCGAAAGTCTTGGAGCAAATTGCTGCGCAGATGCAGGCAAAGAAACTTCCAATTGTTGAAGATTTACGTGATGAATCAGACCATGAGAATCCAACTCGCCTAGTCATTTCACCAAGGTCGAATAGAGTGGATACTGAACAGTTGATGTCCCATCTCTTCGCAACAACTGATTTAGAGCGGACCTATCGAGTTAACTTTAATGTGATTGGCCTATCCGGTAAGCCACAGGTTAAAAATTTAAAAACCTTGCTAACGGAGTGGCTAACATTTCGTACGGAAACCGTTATAAAGCGTTTAAATTATCGTTTAGATAAGGTGAATGATCGTTTGCATATCTTAGATGGGATGCTGATCGCTTACCTTAATATTGATGAAGTGATCGCCATTATTCGCGAAGAGGACAAACCCAAGCAAGCGTTGATGGAGCGGTTTTCAATAACTGACGTTCAAGCTAATGCGATTCTTGAAATTAAACTACGCCAATTAGCAAAATTAGAAGAGTTTAAAATTCGCTCAGAACAAGATGAGTTGGCTTTAGAGCGAGATGGGCTTGAAAAAATTCTAAACTCAAAGCAACGTTTGCGTACATTGGTAAAGAATGAAATTTTAGCTGATGCGAAATTATACGGTGATGCAAGACGCTCACCCATTGTTAGCCGTGATGTAGCAAAAGCATTAGATGAACGCGCACTTATTCCGAATGAACCGATGACAATAGTTATTTCTCAAAAAGGTTGGGTACGCGCGGCTAAAGGGCATGACATTGACCCAAAAAGTTTAACTTTTAGGTCGGGTGATGAATACTTGTCATCGGCCAAAGGTCGAAGTAATAACTTGGTTTATTTCTTAGATTCTACCGGTCGGGTTTATAACCAAGCAGTGCATGGTTTGCCATCAGCCAGAGGTCAAGGGGAACCGTTGACGGGGCATTTAAAACCACCTGCCGGGGCCATGTTTACAGATGTAATTGCAGGGGGTAATGATGAGCGAGTTATGTTGGCTTCTTCGGCGGGTTATGGATTTATAACTAAACTTAGCGACCTGCATACTAAGAATAAAGCTGGGAAAGCGTTATTAACGTTACCTCAGGGTGCAAAAATTTTGTCTCCAGCATTATTTGATGGGGATGAAGGACTTGTTGCAATTGTTAGCAAGCAAGGACGACTCTTGATTTTTCCTGTAAGTGAAGTGCCGGAATTATCTAGAGGTAAAGGTAATAAGCTGCTTCAAATACCGACAAAAGATTTAAGTTCTGGGGATGATGAAGTACTTGGTTTTTGTGTCGTTAATATAGATCAAACAATACGTATATATGCAGGTAAGCGGCATATAAACCTTAGGCTTTCAGACTTAGATGCTTATAAAGGAAAAAGGGGGCAGCGGGGTGCTAAGCTTCCTCGTGGCTATCAAAACCCTGATGGTATCGAATTGCTTGTTAAAGTATAAGGTAATTTGTTGGGTATAAAAAAAGCCAAGCTTTTAACAAGCTTGGCTTTTTTAGTTATTTAAAACTTATTCGCTAATAACAGGAATACCCGCTATTTTAGATTGCCAATGGGCAGGCCCCGTTTTATGTACGGATTCGCCGTTCGAGTCTACTGCTACGGTAACAGGCATATCTTCCACGTAAAACTCTCTGATCGCTTCCATACCTAAATCCTCAAAAGCAATAACCTTGGAGCTTTTAATAGCTTTTGATACGAGATAAGCGGCACCACCAATAGCCATTAAGTAAGTCGCTTTGTGTTTTTTAATCGCCTCAATACCACTAGGGCCACGTTCAGCTTTTCCGATCATGCCAAGTAAGCCGGTTTTATCTAACATCATTTCGGTGAATTTATCCATGCGTGTTGCCGTTGTTGGGCCAGCTGGTCCAACAACTTCATCACGGACAGGATCAACAGGGCCCACGTAATAGATGAAACGATTTTTGAAATCGACGCCGTCAGGCAATGTTTCACCTTTAGCAAACATATCGGCGATTCGTTTATGCGCAGCATCGCGCCCAGTTAGCATATGACCACTCAGTAGTAAGCGGTCGCCGGGTTGCCATGCCTGTGCTTCTTCTTCGGTCACGGTATCTAAGTTAACGTGTTTTGTTTGGGCATCAGGTGCCCAAGCAATATCAGGCCAATCTTCAAGTTTTGGTGGTTCTATATAGGAAGGCCCAGAGCCATCTAAAACAAAGTGTGCATGACGAGTGGCGGCACAATTGGGAATCATCGCAACCGGTAATGAAGCGGCGTGCGTTGGCATATGGTTGATTTTTACATCTAATACGGTGGTTAACCCACCGAGCCCTTGGGCACCGATGCCGAGAGCATTTACTTTTTCAAAAAGCTCTAAGCGTAGTTCTTCTGCGCGATCATTGGGGCCACGATCTTTTAGCTCCTGAATGTCGATGTGTTCCATTAACGACTCTTTTGCCAACTTCATGGCCATTTCGGCAGTGCCACCTACGCCAATACCTAAAATACCTGGAGGGCACCACCCCGCACCCATCGTAGGTACAGTTTTTAATACCCAGTCGACAAGGCTGTCGCTTGGATTAAGCATGACGAATTTAGATTTATTTTCTGAGCCGCCACCTTTAGCGGCAACATGAATGCTGACGGTATTGCCGGGTACGATTTTCATGTGCACAACGGCTGGGGTGTTGTCTCCAGTGTTTTTTCGCGCACCCAATGGGTCAGCCACAATAGAGGCTCTTAGTACATTGTCAGGGTGCAGGTAGGCTTGTCTTACGCCTTCATTACACATATCTTCAACGCTCATGGTGCTATCCCATTGCACATCCATGCCAATTTCTAAAAATAGGTTAGCAATTCCAGTATCTTGGCAAATAGGGCGGTGGTCCATCGCGCACATGCGTGAATTGAGGAGAATTTGTGCCATGGCGTCTTTTGCAGCAGCGGACTCTTCTAATTCGTAAGCTTTGCCTAAGGCTTGAATGTAATCTTTTGGATGGTAATAGGAGATAAATTGAAAGGCAGCAGCGACGCTTTCAATAAGGTCATTTTGTTTGATAATAGTCATTAAAAAACCCGGATTGTTTAGAAAAGTTTATTGTAACAAAGTGATTGGGTAGACGTTATCTATTACCTTATTGAAAAATAGCTTTTCAAATTCTTTAGTGGGCATGGGTTTGCCGAAATAATAGCCTTGAACGTAGTCACAATTTAAACTCTTAAGTAGGGTGCTTTGCTCTTCTGTTTCAACCCCTTCCGCGATGACTTCTATACCCATACTATGAGCCAAAACAATAATGGTTCGTATGATGTCAATATCCACTTTATTATTAAGACTATTGTTAACGAATGAACGGTCTATTTTTAATAGGTTGATAGGTAATCGCTTTAAATAACTAAGAGAGGAATAGCCTGTTCCAAAGTCATCGATGGCCAGTTTTATGCCTAAATTTTTAAGAATGTTTAACTTGTTAATCATCAGTTGTTCGTTATTCATGACAGAACTTTCTGTGATTTCAAGTTCAAGTAAATGGTGTGGTAATTGAGTTGCTTCTAAAATTGAAGAAATTTTATTTACAATTTCTTCGTCTTCTAACTGAAGTGTTGATAAGTTAACCGCTACCCTTATAGGTTTAGCGCCTCGGTCAAGCCATTTTTTTAATGCTGAGCAAGCAGTTTCTAATACCCACTCTCCAATCATATGAATTTGTCCTGTTTCTTCAGCTAGACCAATAAAATCATTAGGAGGAATAAGTCCTTTCTCTGGGTGAAGCCAGCGTACAAGCGCTTCCATGCCGACCAATTCGCCAGTCGATACGTTAAACTGGGGTTGATAAAAAACTTTTAATTCATCACGCAAAATAACATTACGTAATTCATTTTCTATCACTAAGCGTTTGTTGATACTTTCGGTCATAGTGTCATCAAAGAACACATATGGGGTCTTTGACTGCTTAGATGAATACATAGCAATATCTGCATTTTTTATCAGGTTACTGATATTATCTCCAGTGGTGGGAAATACGCTAATCCCAAGACTAGCATTTACATGCATTTCTTTTTCTAAGAAGACAAATGGTCTTGATAGGTTGTTTTGTATTTTACGGGCCAAGGTCTCAATTATATGATGCGACTTAACATCTGTTAAAGCGATAACAAATTCATCACCTCCAAACCGCGAAATGATATCTACTTCTCTAACGCTTCTTGAAAGGCGTTCGGCTACAATTTTTAATAATAAATCACCTGCTTCATGGCCGTATGAATCATTAACGAGTTTGAAACGATCTAAATCTAGAAAAATAATGGCCATTATTTTCTCTTCACGTTCATGTTTAGCAATCAGTTCGGTAGCCCTTTTGGTAAATAAAGACCGGTTCATTAAACCAGTTAAATGATCTTTGTGGGCTAAGTCGAATATTTGTTTTTCGTTCTGTTTAGTCGTTAATATTCGATTAATTCGATGAATGAAAAGCGGCAGGTTCAATGGTTTTGAAAAATAATCAAGTGCGCCAACTTGAAATGCATTGTTAATGGAGGTTTCGTTCTCTTGATTTGAGGTGATGGTGAAAGGAATATTATTGCTGGATAATTCATGGCAAATTTTGTTAAAGCTATGATCATCATTGGATGAAGCATGTTCTAAAATAACCATATCCGGTGTGTTTCGCTCGCAGTATAGCTCTCCTTGGTAGTTATTAATTACTTCATCTACATTGTGCCCTGTATCCTCCAAAGCATTTTTTATTAAACTTCGATCTCTTTTATCAGTGTCAATTAATAGGATTTTAGCGGGGCTAAAACGTTGGTTTAACTCCATTTTTTTTGTATCTAGCTCGCTAAGTCTAGAGGAAACTTCTTTAATAACTAATTCAGCTTCGAACACAATAATTTTATGCTGTAGATTTAAAAATTTAGCTTCCCCATCACCACAAGCATTTTCAAGTTTTTGACAAGCTTGGGAAAGTCGTAAGGCGGCTATATTGGAAGCACTACTTTTTATTGATGCTGTAATGCGTTTAATATTAGCTCTATCAAGTTGGGAAACGTCCATTTTTAATTTAGTTAAGGAAAGAGGGGTTTCTTCAAGAAATGTCTCTAGTTCAGTTTTAAACTCAGGCCCAAGTGTTTCTTGGCGTTTTAAATAAGACGTTTCATCAAGAACTTTTTTTATTAAGGTGTCGTTTTCAATACGCTGTTCAGGGTCACTCTTTCTGGCATCAAGTGATATCCATCGCTGTAAGGTTTTCTTTAAGGACATGAGTGTTAATGGTTTTGCCATAAAGTCATCCATCCCTGCAGCTATACATTGTTCTCGGTCGGCAGATTGTTTATTTGCGGTTAAAGCGACGATAGGTGTGTGAGTACCTTGGGTTTCAAGTTCACGAATTTGGAATGTTGCTTCATAACCATCCATTTCAGGCATTTGGCAATCCATCAAAATAAGGTCAAATGCTTGAGTAGAGAATAGTTCTAGCGCCTCTAGGCCATCGTTAGCCAGGGTGATATTGCATTTAAAACGCTCTAGCATGGCTTTAGCCACTAGTTGATTAGCTTTGTTATCTTCGACAACAAGAATATTCTTAAATTTATACTCGGGGAGGTGTTCTTCTACCTCCGCTTGTTCAACTAAAGACGTTGTTTTTAATGTTGTTGATGTGCTGAAGTTTAATATTAAATCTGATTGTTTAACAGGTCGGCTGATGTGTCCAAACACGTTTAATTCTTTGGTTGAGTCAAAGTGAGTTGAATTATTCGCAACCAGTGCGATTATTTTTGTTTCGTTTAATGTGTTATCGGCATTAATCATACGAATTAATGCAGTTTGGCTAATGCTTGAATGAAGTTTATCGATTAAAACAAAGTCGTAAGGGCGTTTTAGCGCTTTGTGTTGACGCATTTTTTTTATTGCGCCAGGACCATCACTCACATGATCTGAAAAATAAGAAAGAGCTTGGAATTGTTGCTCGATAAAGCGGCTAGAAAAATCATCATCACCGACATATAAAATATTAAGGTGGCTTGGCATTGTGGGTGCGTTTGACTGTTTTTGTTCATTGGCTTGCTTATCAATAATGAAATTTGCAGTAAACCAAAAAGTACTTCCTTTCCCCACTTCGCTATTTACGCCCATCTCACCGCCAAATATAGTAACAAGTTGTCGGCTGATCGCCAGGCCTAGCCCAGTGCCGCCAAACTCTCTAGTAGTTGAGTTATCGGCTTGTGAAAAAGCGTTAAAAATTTTATCTTGGACCTCCTGCGGGATACCAATGCCGGTATCTTTTACTTCAAACAGTAAGGTAATATTGCTTTCATGCAATAAAGATATTGATGTGGTGACACTGACTTCGCCAGTGTGGGTAAACTTGATAGCATTCCCGAGTAAATTTTGTAGAATTTGTTGAAGCCTTAACTCATCTGCAATCAAATTAATAGGCACGTCGCTGTTTAGGAAATAAGCGATGGAAATATTTTTTCGCTGGGTTTGAGTGCTTAATAGGGTAATGGAATTTTCTAATGTATTACGTAAGTTAAAGGACTCTTCGTGTAATGCGACATCATGCTGGTCATATTTAGAAAAGTCTAAAACATCATCAATTAAGCCTAATAGTGAGTTGGCGCTAGTAGAGGCGACCTTTAAATATTCTTTTTGTTGGGTGGTAAGGTTCATATCAGACAGCAGCTCTAACATACCAGAAATACCATTTAAGGGTGTCCTGAGCTCGTGACTAACATTGGCTGCAAATTCACTTTTGACTTTCGCAGCTTCAATAGCAATGTCGCGTGTTGTTACCAGTTCTTTTTCGCGGTTTTCTAGAATGTGCATCATGTCAGTAAATGCTTGTTCCATTCTCATAATGTCTTGTGTGCTACCAATACTTTTTCGATCTGTTACGTTGCCTTCTGCAGCGTTAAGCATGTTCTGGGCAAGGTTCTCGATGGGTTTGCTGATACGTTTTGTAATGATTAAAAGAGCCCATAATAAAAGTAGGGCTAAGACACTGATAACGATTAAATTATATTTATAAAAATCATTTTTAAGTGCACTGAGTACATTTTTACTGACCGTTAGGCGGACGTAACCTAATAGTTTTGGCTCAAACTCATTATCGGAATAAAGAAAGGTTTCTTCATCATGGGTACTAAAAACAGGTGAACTATACGTCCACTCATTTTCATTTTCATAGTCTAATAAAGTGGAATTTGTGGGGAGGGTCGTTGTTTGCCTTTCTGATAGATCACTACTTTGATAAATAACTTGCATTTTATCGTTATAAATACCAGCTGCCTTAACGTCTGGAAAGGAGAGAATTGATTCTACGACTAATTGGGCCTCAGCTTCGCTGAGGTACAATAGTGCGATACGGCTGTTATTTGCAAAAGACTCGACAAGTTGGAGCCCTGTTTTATTAAGGCTATCATGAACACTCCTTGAAGATAAGTTTGAAGTGACTAGCGTAGCAATCGTTATTAAGAGTGCAATTCCTATAAAATAGGTTGTGGTCAGTAGATTTTTAAAACTGCGTTGCGTTAAAAATTTGTATAGTTGCTTAATCATTTGCACTGACCCTTGGGTATGTCAAAGCAAAGTTAGTTTTTTGTTTTACATTGATGATGTTTGAGAGATGTTTAGCGGTCCTAAGGTTAGCAACGACGAGTGATGACTGCATGGGCATAATGTTAACTTTTTGCCCATTTAATAGACGAATAGTCGTGAGAGCTAAATCTTTTCCTATTTGCTGGTTATCAGGGAGTAATGATAAGAGTGCTCCCCGGCGCACATGTGATGGATTGCTAGATATAACGACTTGTTTGTATTTCCAAGCATCAGATAAAATCCTTGGTAATAAACTTTTACTATCAAAGGTTGGGTCATGATGTAAAAGCCATAAAGCACTCTTAGTATGATCACTATTACGAACTATTTTTTTATATATTAAAGCAGATTGTTGTAGGTTTGATGCTTCATGAGGAATGATAGTAATTCCATTTTTAGCCGTGCTTTCAATAGCTCTTTGAACTAACCAGCCGTTAGTTGTTGGGTCAAATACAACATGAATTTCTTTAATGGTGGGCTGTATTTTTTTTAATTCTGCAAAAAGAAGGATGGGGTCTGGGCTCATAGATACGCCATTACGACCTCTGTTAATGTCATGACCGGAAAGAAATGAAGCGCCACGAACGGTTTTAAATGATGCGTCTATTTTTTCTTGAAGGGATTTAAACCCTCCACCGAGTAATATGACTAGGTCGGGATTCTTCTGTTGGAGAAACTGTAAAACGTCACTTTCTTGTGAGGATTTGTTAATACTACGTGTTTGTAAATTAAGGTGAGGTTGGTCTTTAATTCCATCGATAATAGCATCAAAAAATGTGCTGTACGGCTTTCTGGCTTCAGGGTAAAAAATAGTTACGTTAAACGTGGTGTTAGCCATTAGGTCGTCATCCGCAATAGTGCTTGCGCAAAACAGTAGAACAAGTATCAGCGCGCTATAAAAATTTTTAAAATATATCATTGAATTTTAATCGTCCTTGATTATTTTGTATTTGCCATCTGCATACGGTTAGAGCAAACTTAATGCAGTGATTTTCGTAATTCAATAAACAAGCCTCTACCAGCCAATGGTAAATCATTAGTAATTGCACCCGGTGCTAGTGACGGCTCTCGCGCATCTTCATCAAACAAATTTCTTGCAGATATTGCGAACTCGTACCCAGGTGAAAACTCTTTAGCACGTAAGGTTAAATCTACAATGCTGTAATCATCAATATCTGAGCGAAGGTCGCCACTGGCTCGTTGCCTGTCCATTACATGGTTAAACTGCGAATTGATTGACCAAATGGGGCTTAAGTCATAATTGGCTCGTATATACATTTGTTGTTGAGGCGCATCGGCAGCATCACTACTAGTGGCTTTGTCCTCAGATGATTGATAGGCATAATTACCGTAGACAGCTAATTTATCGGTCGCTTTCCAATTAACTTCCATTTCTAAACCATGACCTGTTTGTTTGCCGGTATTGTTGGCGGTGGTTGGGTCAAAGCGGATAATATCGTCTATTTGATAATAGAATATATTGAAGCCGATTTTTAAATCGTTAGTGGCGGCATAGTCAAAAGCAAGCTCATAGGTATCGATAACTTCTGGGTCAAGGTCTGGGTTACCAACAGCCACGGGGTTATTAATATTAAATTGTTCTGCAAAAGAGGGCGCTCTGAATGATCGGCCATACAGTAGTTTACTGGTTAAACGGTAATTGGTTTGCCAAACAAGAGCTAATCTTGGGTTAACTGTGCTGCCAAAATCTGAATAATGGTCATATCGTAAGCCAGCTGTTAACGTCCAATCAGGGGCGAAGTCCCATGCATCTTGGATAAACCCATAATAAATTTTACGGGTTTTTTCTTGGTTAAATGGTGCGGTGTCTGTCACATCCATAAGACTTCCAAGAGGAATAAGAGCCGCTCCAAAAGGTACATAGTTTTTCATTTCCTCAATTTTGTACTGGTCTTGATGGTGGAAGCCAGTGCCAACGCGAATATCATGGTTGTTTATACCGGTGTAAAACGTAGAGAGGTCTAAACGGTTATGTCGCTCGTATATGTTTGGTTTAGCCAATACGCCATTAGGGAAAGTGTGAATTGGAAGCCCGGTTGTATTGGTACCGGGTGGAAGTAATACTAGGTCTGAGCGAGTAATGCTGTTAAAAATACTGTATTGTGCTTTAAACTCCCACCCTTCTATTGAGTCCTTATTAAGATAAGTGATATCTGCATTGTATCGATCGGCTTCAACTTCTCCAGTTAAGTCAATTGCTTGGAATAAACCGGCACCTGTTTCACCCTTTCTTCGACTTTGATAGCCTAGTCGAACCTGCCATGTGTCTTTAGAAATATCTAAGCGGGTATCTAATGATTGACGGCCTAATGTTACTCCATTAGGCGCTAATGAAGCATTTGTGTTAAGAAAAGGATTAGCGTCAAGGGCAGATTGAAAATCATTTTCAATTTTTTCATGTTGCCCGTGTGTGTCTAAAACCTGTGCAGAGAAGGCCGTATCCCAACCAGCAATTGAACCACCGTATTGTAACCAACCGCGGTATTCGTCAAAACTACCTGCGGATGCGCCTATTTCTAGCCCATCAATTTCGGTAGAGTTTTTAGTAATGATATTAATGGTTCCAGCAAACGCATCCGCACCATAAATAGCGGAGCCTGGGCCTCGAATGACTTCAATACGTGAAATATTCTCAACGGGCATGCCGCCCCATGCTTGAGAGCGGTCACCTGTAAAAATATTAGTGATGGGGATGCCATTGATCAGCATTAGAACTTGGGAGTTAACATTTGATGAAATGCCGCGTATTTGGTAAATGGGGTTGTAGCCGCCAGCTGTGTATGAAACGTGTAAACCCGGTATGGTTTCTAGTACCTCGTCAATGTCCCTAGCTCCAATTTGACGAATCGTTTTTGCTGAAATAATACTGGCAACGGCAGGGGCTTGAGACACGGTTTGTTTTCGCCCTGTGGCGATATAAATATATTCCTCATCACCATAGATGCCCTCTAACGTATTGTCGTCTCCATTAAATGCGTATGAGGTGGTTCCAAAAGAGAAGAGTATAATTAAGAGCAACCAAGCAATCGTTTTTTTCATGAATGAGCCTATGTAATTTTTATTTGTTGTTTTAAGGTTAGTTCATATTTTGTAAATTACCAGTTTCGATCTCCTCGTCCTTTATAACTTAGGCGACTACAGGGTAGAGGGAAGAATGTACCTTCTTCGTGACTGACTGCATCAATAAAACATGGCAATATTCCTGATGAAAAAGCAATGATTATTCCGTAATACTGTTCTCGCGTTGTGAAGCCAATGTCTGCTATTAAGGCAGAGTTAATACCAGCAGCATTCATTCTTAATTTGTACCTAGATTCATAAAGAATTTTTTCAATTTCAAAAGTAAGTTGTGTGTGGGGGCCATTAGCTAAACCTAGTTTTTTTGCCTCGTTGAGCAAAGGTGTAATTCTTTCATCTGAATTTGCAACAGGCCGCCCAAACCCTGGGATTGAACGATTTGTTTTTAATTCATTTAATACAAATTTAGCTAAGTCTTTATTTTTATCAACAATAGATTGGGCTCTTTTGATGAAGTCTATTGCCAGAAAGCCAGCATTTGTACCATAGACGTTTGCTTCTGAACAAGCAGTTGAGGCAGCAATCGCGAGTGCACCAGTTGATTTTGCAGATGCGCTGAGAGCTGCAATACGATTATTCCAGATTCTAGGGTCTGGGTAACTCATCGTTAATGACCATATTTTTTCCATTAATTTAATTTCATTATCAGAGAACATTTTATTCGTGATCCCAAAAATAAAATGTTTAAACCATGAAATATCATTAAGCTCTGTGAATAGGTCTTTTCCTCTAAAAACGACCCGTTCACCTACAAATGCTGCGCCGATATCAGTATGCCAATTATCTTCAGCCTTTATTAGAGTCCCTGGACCTTTCAAAGTGAGGCCTCTGTTATTGGTTGAGAACTTGCTGGACCTGGGTCGTTAGTAAGCGTTAATCCCTCACCAAAGAATGGGTATTTACGCCAGCCCAATTTTTTCTGCTCCAGTGAATGAACGGCAGCGCCTGGTAAACGTAATAACAAAAACAACATCTCAGCTTGTTCATCAGTTAATTCAAGATCTGTGAATGCAGCAGCAATAACACCTGTCATAGCTAACGGACAATCGGCAGCTTGCTCCAGTTGCTCTCGATGAGTTGATAAATAAGCCAGGGAACCGTCAGGGCAAATAGTCGCTAAATGATTTAAGGTTTGTAAAACGGGTGTAGCGCAACTTGCTCCATACGGATCAAAACCAGGAGAGTGCTCACTGGCGGGCCAAACTTCCACCTCTTCTTCATCTTGATAGTTGGATAGTTTTTGTTGCCACGTTGATAGATCAAATTGGCACTGTTGCCATAAACGCATCACTTGATAAACTTCTCTAGCGCCTCCATTTTTACCAGCGCCAGGTGCCAATGCGGCCATTAAACAGGAAGCGGCTGTTGAGCCGCCAACACCGCCATTCATTGCACCTCTAACGCTTAAATCTCGCGGGCCTGGGTTGGCAATGGCAATGGCAATAGCTTCCAATAATTCAGCTTGCCATGGCTGAGGTTTTTCTAATTTGAAGAGCAAGTATATATATTCAGACCAAGATATCTTACCTAACAAATCGCCATAAACATCATAGCCAGAGCAATAAGATCTTTTAGCTGCGAAAGGGTTGTTGGGCTCTTCTTCTTCAAACCATATTTTGGTGGTTATTTTTTCTTTTTGCATTGTTATTTCATGCCTTTTAAACGTGTTGCAATTGGAGGTACTTCTTCGGCATCTATTCTAATGTCGAGTAATGTGGGTCCGTTACGGTTGCACATTTTATCTATATCTAAGCTGAGTAAATCGTCGGCTGTTTCAATGGTTTGGCTCATGATGCCCATCGCTGAAGCCATTAACGCATAACTAATATTAGGTAATTTGTTTGCAATATCAGCTGATTTATTCAACCGTTGGCCGTGTTTAACCATGCCTAAATGTTGATCATTCATGATGAGGAAAATAACGTTTAATTTTTCCTGTAATGCGACGGTTATTTCGTTTCCTGACATAAGAAAACTTCCATCACCAACAATGCAAACAACGGGGTCATTTGGATGGGCTAGAGCGGTGCCAATCGCACTGCCGACAGACCAGCCCATTGAACAAAATTCAGCACAAATTTGTAACAGCCCCGCACTATTTGAACGCCTATCATGCTCATCTCTTTTTGCTACTCTGCGGTTGGAGTAACGCCTATCATAAGGGTTAAGGTAATGAATGGCCCAAGCGAGATTATTGCCAGTATCTGCTAGGTACCGCGCGTTGGCCGGAAATATTTGGGTTAATTGAGCCATTAAGTATTGTGGTTTTAAGGGGCTGGATGAATCGGTCGTTTTTATAGGCTCATCAAATTCAAAATGAAGTAGCTTTTGGTTATCAATTTGCATATGAGAGAAAAACTGAGCTTTATCAATCACAGATTGGGCGGGTGTCGATGTTTTTTCTTTGTCGAGGGTATTATGGTTGTCCAAAATGGCTTCTAAAATGGTGGGAATATGGCCACCTACTTGAAGTTTTGCCATAGATGATCGAGTAAAGTTCTCTTGATTACTATCAATATGTATAAGCTTGCTATTCAGTAGTGTTAACTGATCCCATGCGTTGCTCGTGAATTCACCTAAAGCAGAGCCAATGACAACAACGGTATCTACAGCGTTACTCTGAAGAGCACTGTTTGCACTTTTATGTCCAGCAAAGCCTATCACACCACGGTAAGAGGGGTGATAGGGGTTGATGAAGCTTTTACCATCTGGTGTGGCGACAAATTCAACATCTAACTGGTTTATGCATTGTGCAATTAAACTACTGCAAACCTTTGCGCCTGCACCGACAACAAAGATTATTTTTTTTGAATTATTTAATTCTGTTAATAAATCTTGTATGGCATTTTCATCTTTTAATATCGGCCGTCTTAATAAATTTTCTATATTGATTGGTTGTTGTTTGATTGGGATACTGCTTTTTAAAATATCGGTTGGGATGCTCAGGTGTGTTGGCCCACCAGGTGAATTAAAAGCCGACATAATGGCGGAGACAAGTTTATGTTCAAATTGTTCAATATGGGTAACGTAGCTGTTGTATCTAGTAAACAGTTGAAACATACCAGAAATATCTATCCCAGTATCGCCAGATTCTTGCATGGCTTTTTTGCCTACTTTATCTTGAGCAGTTTGGGGTGTGATAATCAATAAGGGTGTGTTATTTTCGTAAGAAGAGGCGACCCCAGTAATCATATTGGTAGCGCCTGGACCAGTTGTAGAGCAGCACACTCCAAGCTTACCTGTATTTCTAGCGTAAGCATCAGCCATAAAAACGGCCCCTGTTTCATGTCTTGCGGTTATGGCCCTTATGCCGCCACGCTTTTCACTTTTAGCTAAGGCATTATAAAGCGGTTCTATGGCGCCACCAGGAATACCAAAGATAAATTCAACCCCTATTTTTTCTAAATAATCGAGTAGAAGGTCACAGCTAGCAACCTCATTTTCTGGGTTGCTTTTTGAAAGAATTGCACTCATTATGCCTAACCGCCTTTATTATTTTAAATGTATTTATAAATCAGTAAGTTAAAAGATTAACTTAAATAGATATATTAAGAGAGTTAAAAATAATCGAATTAGGTCTTTTTGTAAAGGGTTTCTATTTAAATTGTTTTTAATAATATGTTTTTAAAAGCAACTATAAGGAAGTTGAAATAATAATTTAAGTAAGCAATAGGGTATGGAGCCAAGAAAATAGCCATATATGAATAACGCTAGTTAGCTAGTTGTTTTGAGGGGAGAAAGAAGAATCTATTGCCCTAGAGTAGGGCAATAGTGTAGGACGTTCTAATAATAAAAAAGATCAATGACTAATATCCTGTATTACGAAATAGTTACCTATTTGGAATATGCAGAGCTCTTTTGTCAACCGCAAGGGCGGCTTCGTGAAGGGCTTCAGATAGTGTCGGGTGGGCGTGAATGGTTAACGCTAAGTCTTCGGTGCTGGCCGAGTATTCCATGGCTAATACGGCCTCAGCAATGAGCTCTGACGCTTGGGGGCCGATAATGTGAACACCAAGAATTTGATCTGTTTCTTCGCTAGAGATTACTTTTACCATACCGGTTGTATCGCCCATTGCCTGTGCGCGACCACTGGCTGCAAAGGGGAATGTTCCAATTTTTATTTTTTCACCTGCTGATTTTAAATGTTGTTCTGTTTCACCAACCCAAGCGATTTCAGGGCTAGTATAAATAACACTTGGAATAACATCGTAGTTAATTTCTGGTTCTTCACCATAGATAACTTCAGCAACAGCAACGCCTTCTTCAGATGCTTTGTGAGCAAGCATAGGGCCACGAATTAAATCGCCAATGGCATACACGGACGGTTGGCTGGTTTGCCAAATTTCATCTACCTCTATGAAGCCACGTTCATCAAGTTCAATAGGTGATTCGGGTGCAAATAAATTGTCTGTGTTAGGGCGGCGACCGACTGATACGATAAGTTTGTCGAGTTCAATGGTATGTTCACCAGAGGCATCTTCATAATTGACACTGACTTTCTTTCCTTTAGAGACCGCTTTTGTTACACGGGCGTTCATCTTAATGTCGAGCCCTTGTTTCTTAAACTGACGTTTTGCTTCAGCTGCAATTTTAGTGTCTGCCGCGGGAAGGAAGGTGTCTTGAGCTTCAAGCAGAATAACTTCAGAGCCCAAACGGTTCCACACGCTACCTAATTCTAAGCCAATAACACCTGCGCCAATAACACCTAATTTTTTTGGTGTTTTATCAAAATTTAAGGCGCCGGTTGAGTCGACGATATTAACATTGTCCACAGGCGCGGAAGGGATGTCGATTGGGCGTGAGCCTGTTGCTAAAATTATACTCTCAGCGCTAAGGATGGATACTTCATTTGTGCTAGTTGTAATTTCAACCTGTTTGCCAGCTAATAATTTGCCACGGCCATGAAAGCTAGTGACTTTATTCGCTTTAAATAAACCGCTGATGCCCGTTGTAAGGCGGCTTACAACGTCATCCTTATTTTTAATCATTGCTGGCACATCAATTTTTACGCCAGTTACTTTAATACCATGGTTTTCTAGGCCATCACTTAACTGTTCGTAATGGTGTGATGACTCAAGGAGGGCTTTAGAGGGGATACAGCCAACATTAAGACAGGTGCCACCAAGAGACGGTTTATTATCTTTGCCTGTAAATTCATCTACACAGGCTGTTTTAAGGCCAAGTTGCGCGCAACGTATGGCTGCAACATACCCACCAGGGCCGCCGCCAATAATGACAACATCAAATTTATTCTCTGAACTCATAAGGTGCTCCAACTACTTTGTTTAAACGTTTAGCAATAATCTTGCAGGGTCTTCCAAGAAGTCTTTAATCGTGACTAAGAAAGATACGGCTTCTTTACCATCAATAATACGGTGATCATAAGATAAAGCGAGATACATCATTGGGCGAATGACCATTTCACCATTTTCTACCATGACGCGTTGGTTAATGGCATGCATACCTAAGATGGCACTTTGTGGTGGGTTTAATATAGGTGTAGACATCATCGAACCGAACACGCCACCGTTAGTAATGGTAAACGTACCACCAGTTAGGTCATCCAAACCTAACTTTCCATCACGCGCTTTTACGCCAAAATCGGCTATACCACTTTCAATGGCCGCAAAGTTCTTTAAGTCAGCATCTCTTAAAACGGGAACGACTAAACCGCGAGGAGAAGAAACGGCTATACCGATATCGTAGTAACCATGATAAATAATATCTTGCTCGTCAACAGATGCGTTAACGGCTGGGAAAAGCTTGAGCGATTCAACGGCGGCTTTAACAAAAAAGGACATGAAGCCTAATTTAGTATCGTGCACTTTCGAAAATTTATCCTTGTATTTACTGCGGATATCCATAATGGGCTGCATGTTAACCTCGTTAAAGGTTGTTAGCATGGCAGTGTTTTGTTGTGCTTGAATTAACCGCTCGGCAACTTTTGCACGAAGACGTGTCATGGGGACGCGTTGTTCTGCACGATCGCTTGTTGGTAAAGTTGGCATCGGTGTTGCTTCTGCGGCTTTGCTAGGTACGGAGCTAGCCATTGAAGAGGAAAGGCTTGCTTCGCCGTTGTTTGGTTGAGACTTAATATAATTAAGCACGTCTGTTTTGGTTATTCTGCCGCCTTTACCGCTAGCTGAAATTTTTTGCGTGTCTAATCCGTGGTCGGCAACTAGTTTTCTAACCGCTGGACTTAATGCGGCCGTTGAGCCTGAGTTCTTTTCAACCGGTAATGATGGTGTCGTTGTTTGAGCAACAACTGAAGCAGGCTGAGGAGCAGGAGTAGAGCTTGCTGTTGAGGCGGCACTACCCACTTCAATACGAGCAAGTAGTTGACCGCTTAATACAGTAGAGCCTTCGGGTTCGATAATTTCAGCCAACACACCATCGGCTAGAGCAGGTACTTCAAGAACAACTTTGTCTGTTTCAAGATCAACTAGGTTCTCATCTTTTAAAATAGTGTCACCGGCTTGTTTGTGCCAAGTCACTAAAGTAGCGTCTGCGACTGATTCTGGAAGGCTAGGTACTACGACTTCAATGCTCATGTTTATTCCTTTTTTAACGTCTATTATTAATAAAGTGCTTTGTGGATTAATTTTTGTTGCTGTTCAACATGCAAGCTAAATTGACCAACAGCAGGGGAAGCTGACATTGGTCTACCGGCATATTTGAGTTCTAATTTTTCACTTAGTAAGTCAAAGAATCGATGTCTAATTTGATACCAAGCACCTTGATTCATAGGCTCTTCCTGACACCAGACAAGTTGCTTTAACTTTGGGTACTGGTCAAATGAGTCATGTAGTTCATCGATTGGAAATGGATAAAGTTGCTCTGCTCTTAAGATGGCCACATTCTCAAGACCATCGTTTCTACGCTGTTCAAGCAGATCGTAATAGACTTTGCCTGAGCAGACGACAACTCGAGTGACCTTTTTAGGATCAATGTCATCAATTTCTTGAATGAGCGGTTGAAAATTACCTTCAGTGAGTTCTTCCAATGTAGAGGTTGCCAGCTTATGACGTAGCAAGCTTTTTGGACTCATGACAATAAGCGGTTTACGGAATTTGCTTAATGTTTGACGGCGAATTAGGTGGAAAATTTGAGCAGGTGTTGACGGTACACATACCTGCATATTGTGTTCTGCACAAAGCTGCAAATAACGTTCAAGGCGAGCGGATGAATGCTCAGGCCCTTGTCCTTCATAGCCATGTGGCAATAGCATAACAAGACCGCATAAGCGCCCCCACTTTGTTTCACCGGAACTAATAAATTGATCCATAAGAACCTGAGCACCGTTGGCGAAATCACCAAATTGCGCTTCCCAAATGACAAGGTCATCAGGTTCAGTAGTTGCATATCCGTATTCAAAACCGAGTACGGCCTCCTCAGATAAAAATGAGTCGTAAAGAGAAAATTTACCTTGATCTAAAAATAAGTGCCTAAGTGACGTATAGGTTTCGCCATTTTGTGTGTTGTGTAAAACTGCGTGGCGATGGAAGAATGTTCCACGGCCAACGTCTTGGCCTGTCATTCTAATATTTCGGCCTTTACTTAGCAGTGTTCCATAAGCCATATTTTCTGCATAGCCCCAGTCGATGGGTAATGCGCCAACAGACATTCTTTTTCTGCTTTCTAGAACTTTCTCAACTCGACTTTGTACAGAAAACTCAGGAGGCAAGGTTAACATCAGCTCAGATATTTGATGAAATTCTTTCGCTGCTACTGTTGTGTCACACGGGTCGTCCCATTTACTAGATAAAAATGCATCCCACTTAGCAACGAATGGGTTTACTTTATGTTCAAGAATAGGGCGTGACACAATGTCGCCTTTCTCAAGAGATAAGCGATAATCGGATTCTAGTGATGCGGGGGTGTCACTACTTAGTGAGCCTTCATTAACAACACGGTCAGCATATATTTTACGAGTCGTTGGTAGTGAACGAATGGTTTTGTACATCAATGGTTGAGTAACAGCAGGTTCGTCTGCTTCATTATGGCCGCGGCGACGGTAACAAACCATGTCTAGTACGATGTCTTGGCGGAATTCATGACGGAAATCAACCGCTAATTGAGCAGCAAATAATACGGCTTCAGGGTCATCGGCATTAACATGTAAAATAGGTGTCTCAAGCATCTTTGCAACATCTGTTGCATAGAGAGTCGAGCGGGTATCAGCTGGGTTGCTGGTTGTAAATCCAACTTGGTTGTTTATAACAATATGAATGGTGCCACCTGTGCCATAGGCGCGAGTCTGTGACATCTGTAGTGTTTCCATAATAACGCCTTGGCCTGAAAACGCTGAATCACCATGAATTTGAATGGCGACCACTTCATCTTCACCGGTCTCACCACGACGATCTTGTCGAGCTCGCACAGAGCCTTCAACAACCGGGTTGATGATTTCAAGGTGTGATGGGTTAAAGGCTAAAGCGATATGCATGTCTCCACCGGGTGTGCTGATGTCCGATGAAAAACCCATATGATATTTAACATCGCCGGAACCATTTTTAGCAGGGGACGCTGAACGTTTACCTTCAAATTCCTCAAAAAGAATAGAAGGTTTTTTACCAAAAATGTTAATGAGAACATTCAAGCGGCCACGATGCGCCATACCAATAACAGTTTCTTTGACGCCATGCTCACCTAGACGTTGAAGCATTTCATCTAGCATCGGTATTAAGCTTTCCCCGCCTTCAAGTGAAAAGCGTTTTTGACCAACATAGGTTCTATGTAAATGGTTTTCGATACCTTCAGCCGCCGTTAGGAGTTTTAGTAGCCACTGTTTTTGCTCAGGCTCTAAATTTAAATGAGCGCGAGGCCCTTCCATGCGACGCCTCACCCAAGAGCGCATTTCAGTGTCGCTAATATGCATGTACTCAACACCAATGCTACTACAGTAGGTTTCTTTTAGAATGGGAAGAATATCTTTAAGTGCCAGTTGCTCAGGGGTGTTGTGTAACGTGCCTGTATCAAACTGTGTATTAAGGTCAAGTTCACTTAAACCATGGAATGCAATGTCTAGCTCAGCAAGAAGTTTAGTTTTTTCAGGCTCAAGCGGGTTAACGTGCGCTTGTTTATGGCCGTTAATTCGATAAGCATTCATCAGTCTTGAGACGGCAGCTTGTTTAGCCAATTGTTCAGATGAAAGGCCGCCTTGTATGACGCGAACGCCCGTTGGTGCTTTAGCTAAATCAGAAAAGTGTTTTTTTATGGATGAATGCGGAATATCAACGGTATCTGCGTCAGCGCGTATGGCTTGAAATTTTTCTCGCCATTGCTCATCTACGGAATCTGGGTCGTTGAGAAATTGTTCGTATAAGTCTTCAACAAAATTTGCATTAGCACCGTTTAGCGCAGAAGTGCTTTTAAATAACTGCATTAAGTTGTTCATCAAGATATTCCGTGAGTCTGAATTTATGTAAGTTTATTAAGTGTAATCGAGTTTTTACAAAAGGTTACAGTTTAACGTGTTCATTTTATCAAGGGCCGATCTTTAGCACCAAAATGGTGCCCCGAGCAGGATTCGAACCTGCGACTTCACCCTTAGGAGGGGTGCGCTCTATCCAGCTGAGCTACCGAG
>OJFP01000087.1_pt1 | contig 70130 bp, 65 predicted proteins | sample 1594141 | NCBI WGS metagenome assembly OJFP01 (sample SAMN05416843, study PRJEB24817) | seawater metagenome | isolation source: Sea water | place: Canada:Atlantic | collected 2013-07 | reverse complement strand
GTTGACACTCTTAATGAGTGCCCACACAAATTGTCTTGTTATAAATTGTTAAAGAACGTTGCTACCTAAGTAGCGCCGGTTGAGTGACGTTTAAGTCCCTCTCAATCGGGATGCGTATAATACGCTTTTGAATTTGGTTGTCAACGTTTTATTTGAAGTTTTTATTAATAAATCATTCAACTAAAACATCTTCAAACACTTGATTGGTAAGGCTTTGTCGTTGCCGACTTAATCTTGTTCCCTTCAAGTGAGGAGCGCATTCTACAGATAAAATCTAATTGTTCAATAGGCTTTTACAAAAAAACTTCATTTTTTTAGTAAACCATTGATATACTTGGTTTTAGGTATAAAAAAACCGATGATAACATCGGTCTCTTTATATCCAGGTTCAATTTAACAACTACTCAGTAGTACTAGCGTTCCCTGGGTTGCCTTTTTCAGCCTGTATTCTCATATATATTTCTTCACGATGTACCGATACTTCTTTTGGCGCATTCACACCAATTCTTACTTGGTTGCCTTTAACACCCAATACCGTTACGGTGACTTCGTCACCTACCATCAAAGTTTCTCCAACACGACGAGTCAAGATAAGCATTTTTGCTCCTATTCCTTTTTATTATTCATCCATGTTTTAGAAAACAAACAACCTGTTTTCTATTTCCCTGTAATTTTGGTCACATCAAAATTACTTTTCCTAATTATAAGTACAAGTTTAAGAAAACACTAAATTTTTTCTGAAATAAAATCATACACTGACGTGAGAGCATGTTCTAAATTTTCAGGTTGAGTGCCACCGGCTTGAGCCATATCAGGTCTACCACCACCCTTACCACCTACTTGAGATGCAACAAAGTTAATGAGTTCACCTGCTTTTATTTGATTAACTAAATCACTCGTAACACCAGCAATTAAGTTAACCTTACCTTCACCAGGCACACCTAAAACGATGATACCTGAAGAAATCTTTTGTTTTAGTTCATCTAACATCCCGCGTAAAGCCTTTGCTTCTACACCAGGTAAGTTTGCAACTAAAACATTCTGTCCTTTTATAACTTGTACTTTGCTGACTATATCCGAACCTTGTTGACTTGCCAGCTTTTGCTTAGCTTGAGTCAGCGACTTCTCGGTTGCCTTGAGCACATCTTGAACATGCATAATACGCTCAACCACATTAAATGGTTCAACTTTCAATAGATTTGCTGCTTGTTGCAATGTTTGAGCTTGCTGTTGTACATAGGCTATTGCCGTAGCACCAGTTATAGCTTCAATCCGACGCACCCCAGATGCAATGCCACTTTCAGATGTTAGTTTAAACAAACCAATATCACCTGTTTGATTAACATGAGTACCACCACAAAGTTCTGTTGAAAATTCGCCCATTGATACAACTCGGACTTTTTCATCATATTTTTCACCGAATAAGGCCATCGCACCGGAAGCCTTTGCCTCATCCAGATCCATTAATTGGGTGTTTAATTGATGATTAGCTCGTATCTGCGCATTAACAAGCTGTTCAATCGTATTCAACTGTTCTGCCGTAATTGCTTCAAAATGGGCAAAATCGAAACGTAATTTGTCGTCATCAACTAATGAGCCTTTTTGACTTACGTGATCGCCAAGTAACTGCCTTAATGCTGCATGTAATAAATGCGTCGCACTATGATTTAATTTTATTGCATCACGTCGAGTACTATCGACAACAGTTAATAATGACTGTCCTTTACTAATTGCTGCTTTTGCTATCCCTTGATGACCAAATGCATTGGCTATCTTTTTGGTATCCGTAACCGTGAAGACATTTATATCATTACTTAATAATGAGCCGCAGTCACCCGCTTGACCACCTGACTCAGCATAAAATGCAGTGGTATCCAAAATAACAATACCTTGCTGACCGGCTTCGATAGTTTCTACTGTTTGGTTATCTACAATAATTTCTACTACATTGGCTTGATCTTGTGTTTTATCATAGCCCGTAAATTCTGTGCTGTGTGTTATTTTTAAAGTTTCGTTGTAATCAGTACCAAAGTTACTCGCTTGTTGCGCGCGCGCACGTTGAGCTTGCATTGCATCCGTAAATCCAGCTTCGTCAATCGTGAAGTTTTGTTCACGAGCAACATCAGCCGTTAAATCCGCAGGGAAACCATAAGTATCATACAATTTAAAGACGACATCACCAGGGATTACAGTCCCATCTAATTCCGTTAAACTTTGCGCTAATATATTCATACCGCGTTCAAGTGTTTTAGAAAATTGTTCTTCTTCGACGCGTAACACTTTTTCGATAACAGGTAGTTGATCAACTAACTCTGGGTATGCCTCACCCATTTGCTCCGCTAATGCTCCGACTAGCTTATAAAAGAAAATATCTTGAGCACCCAGTTTATAACCATGACGAACGGCACGACGTATAATACGACGTAACACATAACCACGCCCCTCATTCGATGGCATGACGCCGTCACAAATCAAGAAACTACATGAACGAATATGGTCAGCGATAACTCGTAATGATTTATCATTTAAGTCATCAGTGCCGACAATACTTGCCGCTGCTTTAATTAATGCTTGGAAAATGTCAATTTCATAGTTACTGTGGACGTTTTGGAGTATAGCCGAAATGCGCTCTAGGCCCATTCCTGTATCAATAGAAGGCTTAGGTAATGGCTCCATAGTGCCATCTGCAGATTTATTGAACTGCATAAAGACTAAGTTCCAGATTTCGATAAAACGATCACCGTCTTCCTCTGGAGATCCTGGAGGACCACCCCAGATATGCGCACCGTGGTCATAAAAAATCTCAGAACATGGGCCACAAGGTCCAGTGTCACCCATCGACCAAAAGTTATCAGAGGTAGCAATACGAATAATTTTATCAGCAGGTAAACCTATTTCATTTTCCCAGATGGCGAATGCTTCGTCATCTTCTGCGTATACAGTTACTAACAATTTGTCAGCAGGTAGCCCTAATTCTTTGGTCAAAAACGTCCACGCAAACTTAATCGCATCGGTTTTAAAATAATCACCAAAACTAAAGTTACCTAGCATTTCAAAAAATGTGTGGTGACGTGCAGTGTAACCCACGTTATCTAAATCATTATGCTTACCACCAGCACGAACACAGCGCTGTGATGATACTGCACGACGATAACTGCGTTGTTCTGCACCTAAAAAAACATCTTTAAATTGGTTCATACCTGCATTGGTAAATAACAGCGTTGGATCATCACTTGGAACCAGTGATGAAGATGCTACAGATTGATGGCCTTGTTGACCAAAATAATCTAAAAATGCCTGTCTAATTTGGGCAGTTGAACGCGTCATGGATAATCCTTTGAAGATGCAATTATAGATGCAGGGAAATGTTACTAAAAAAATTATCCCCATAATCTACCACAGTTTTTGTACGTAATTAAGACTATATTACTGTTATCAAAACAAAAATGATAAAAAGTTTAGGAAAAGCCATTATTTATCTATACTAAAGTCTACAGCGTGAGAAATTTGCTCTTGATTAAATCCTCGATACTGCAAAAATCGCATCTGCTTTTGCTTCAGCGTCCAATCTGTTTCGGGCTCAATAGCGTATTTTTTACATTTAACGCGATACGCTAATTCAAACCAATCAGGTTCTATTTCTTGTAATGCATCACCTAACATATTTTCTGAAATTTCATGTGCGAATAAGGCTTGTTTTATTCGGGATAAACCTTGCCCTTTTGCGATACAATTTCGCACAAAATGGTAAGTAAACCGATCGTCAGATTGAATGTCCTTATCTACGAATTGCTGTAACACAGCCATAATGTCTTCGCTAGGTAAATCTAGTACTTGCAGTTTTTGTACTAACTCGGCATAACTATGCTCACGTTTGGCAAGTAAACGTGTCACTTTGTGGCGAATAATACGCTGTGGATTATCTTGTTGAATCGGAATATTATCAATATCCATTACAATGTTGACCTCATATAATGAACCGTTGCGGCTTGCAGCAGGTAAGAATAACCAATTATAAATAAAAAAGGAACTGACCTTGTCATTTACGGTATTAGCCTACACTGATATTAGCCAGATAGATGCGCAGATGTGGGATCGTTGTTTTGCTGAAAAAGGCGGACCTTGCCTAACCCATCGCTTCTTACATAGTTTGGAAGAAAGTCACAGTGTGGGCGGAGATACTGGATGGCTTCCTTATCATTTGTGTATTTTACAGGACGCACAACCAGTTGCGTTTTTACCAGGGTATATAAAAACCCATAGTTATGGCGAATATATTTTTGACCACGCTTGGGCCAATGCCTATGCACATCATGGGCAACAGTATTATCCAAAATGGATTAACGCGATTCCATTTACCCCAGTCACATCACAACGTATAGGCTGGGTGGATGCACAGCCAAGTTGGAATGACCTTCCAATCATTATCGAGCAAGTTAAAACCTTTTTGTATGAGCAACATTACTCGTCAATGCATTTACTCTTTGCAAATGAGGCGGAACAAATCGCCTTGCAAAATGCACCTTTATTGCATCGTTTATCATTACAGTTTGAATGGAGTAATCAGGATTACACATCTTTTACCGATTACTTATCTTATTTTACGTCGCGAAAACGTCGTTCCATTAATAAAGAGCGTAAAAAAGTGCAGCAGCAACAAGTCACAATTGAACGCTTGGCTGGCGCGGAGATCACTGCGGAGCACATGGCGTTTTTTTATGATTGCTATCGCGTCACATATCTAAAACGCAGCGGGCATGATGGATACCTCACTGCTGAGTTTTTCACACAATTATTTGATCAATTAAAAGACAATGTGTTACTGGTTTTAGCCAAACAAGACAATCAATATATTGCAGGTGCGATGTTCTTGTTTGATGATACACAGTTATACGGACGTTATTGGGGCGCGTTAAGTGAGGTCGATGGGCTTCATTTTGAATGTTGTTATTATCAAGGCATTGAATTTGCCATTGAACATCGTATTCAACGTTTTAACCCCGGCACTCAAGGTGAGCATAAAATATTACGTGGATTTGCCCCCACATACTGCCATTCATTTCATAGTTTAGCGCTACCGGATTTTGAAATTGCAGTGGATGATTTTTTGCAACGCGAACGGATTGGGATCAAACAATACAAAGCACAATGCGATGAATTACTGCCGTTTAAGCAGGTTGAAGATGAATCATCCGAGTAAACTAATATGTAAATAGATATGTCTATCACCTAGGCAGATCAGGCGTTGATTGGTATTATCGAGGTGTTATAACTACTATATTAATAGGAATTTTAAAATAATGATGAAGAAAACAACAATAGCAACATTAGTTGCAGCGAGTTTCATACTCGGTGGCTGTACTGGCCAAGCCCCAACGACTAACACCCCAGCAGCAATAGAAGCTGTCGCAGCGAAAGCTGAACTAGGTTCATTTGGTGTTGAGTTAAGTGCCCGTAACTTAGATATTAAACCTGGTGATGATTTCTTTATGTATGCCAGTGGTAATTGGTACGACAATTATGAACTACCTGCAGATAAAACCCGTTTTGGTGCGTTTTCCAAGCTTGCAGAGCGTTCAAATGATGAAGTAAAAGCGATCATTGAAGATTTGGCTGCAAAAGAAAACTTATCAGGCACGGAAAAACTCGTTGCGGATTATTACAATGCGTACATGGACACTGCCACATTAGACAAACTAGGCATTACCCCAATTCAAGCAACATTAACCAATATCGCCGACATTACCGATGTTGCCGGTTTAACCAAAACCTTCGGTGAAGCTTGGTTAACGGGAACGACGACTCCAATCTGGGGCGGTATGTGGACTAACCCGAAAGATCCAAACCAATACCAACTACATGTTGGTGTAAGTGGTATTGGTCTACCTGATCGTGATTACTATTTGTTAGATACTGAGCGTTTTGTCAATATTCGTAATGAATACCAAAATCACATTGCACAAATGTTAGCGTTTGCTGGTGTCAATGAAGCTGATGCGCAATCTCAAGCAGCAGCAATTTTGGCACTTGAGACTAAAATCGCTGAGATCCAATGGCCACGTGAAAAACGCCGTGATCGTGATCTAGCACTAAACCAATTTGAGCGTGATGCGTTTGAAGCTGAATATGCTGGGTTTGATTGGGATAGTTTCTTTGCCTCTTCTGGTTTTGCAATCCCAACATTGAATGTACGTCAACCTGAGCCAGTAAAAGCGGCGATTGATTTGATTAACGGCGAAGACTTAGCGACTTGGAAAGCGTACTTAACTTACCATACGATTTCTAATAACGCATCAATGCTATCTCAAGATATTTATAATACTAATTTTGCGTTCTTTGGCACCGTATTAAATGGTCAAAAAGAGCCGCGTCCACGTTGGAAGCGTGCAATTAGTGCAATGTCAGGCACTGAAAGTTTAGGTTTCGCTATTGGTGAAATTTACACTGAACGTTATTTCCCTGAAAGTTCAAAAGCACAAATGGCAGAGCTGGTCGAAAACCTACGTACAGCGCTTGGTCAACGTATCGATGGTCTTGATTGGATGGGAGCAGAAACCAAAGTCAACGCTAAGGCTAAACTAGCTGCGTTCCGTCCGAAAATTGGCTATCCAGATCAAGGTATCGATTTTGCTGGTTTAGATATCAGCGCGGATGATTTGTTAGGTAATGTTAAAACGTTACGTCAGTTTTTCCAAGCAAAAGATGTTGCCGTTGAAATGGAGCCGACTGATCGCGAACGTTGGGGGATGACCCCGCAACAAGTCAACGCCTATTACAATTCATCGTTTAACGAAATCGTTTTCCCTGCGGCAATTCTGCAACCGCCATTCTTTGATCCAAACGCAGATGCAGCCGTGAACTACGGTGGTATTGGTGCGGTAATCGGACATGAAATGGGTCATGGATTTGATGACCAAGGTTCAAAATCAGATGCACAAGGCGTGCAACGTAACTGGTGGACTGATGAAGATCGTGCAGCATTTGATGCGAAAGCTGAAAAACTTGCCGCTCAGTATTCAGCGTATGAGCCAATTGAAGGTAACTTTGTTAACGGTAAAAACTCATTAGGCGAAAACATTGGTGATGTCGGTGGTTTAGCAATGGCGTATCACGCGTATCAACTAAGCCTGAATGGTAAAGAAGCGCCAATTATTGATGGCACTACTGGTGATCAGCGTTTCTTCTTAGCCTGGGCACAAGTCTGGAAAGAAAAACGTACCGAAGAAAGCATGCTTAACCAACTTCGTGGTGGTACTCATGCGCCAGGTCGTTATCGTGCATTAGCTCCACGTAACCATGATGCATGGTATGCTGCGTTTGATGTTAAACCAGGCGATGCATTGTATTTAGCACCAGAAGATCGTGTGCGTATTTGGTAAAACTTAGTTTACGTTAAATAAGATTATCAAGCCCTTTGGTTGCATGCAGCTAAAGGGCTTTTTTATTTTCTTGTTAGAGAACAACTCATCCACAATGCTAGCTTTTCAATACCGTGAGATGGTGTCCATCTTTTAAATTCAACAAAACCATGCCTCTTATATAAGTTTATTGCAGGTAAATTAACCACAGCTGTTTCTACAATTGCTTCAGAAAAATTAAAAGCCTCTAGCGTATAGTTAATTAATTTGGTTGCGATACCTTTTCTAAAATAATTAGGGTCCACAGTTAAACTATCAATTTCGAGGTGTTTACCACTCAAGGCAACTTCTATAACTCCAGCAAGACAATTGTCTTCAATAAAGCCATAAAACTGTGTTTTTGAGTCCTCTATATCTTTAGCACTTCTTAATAAAGGAGGAAAATAAAGAGTCCCAATAAGTTGAGCCTCTACTTTATAAGAATTTTGAAAAACTGTAAAAATCTGAGTTGCAACTTCTTCATTCGAATTATTAAGTTTTGTTATCATGCTACGCCTAGACTTAAAATTTGCATTGCTCTCTAACGCTTTACATAAGCGATTTGTGCCGATCTTGCACAAATCCGGTTCATGGTTTTGTTATCTCAGTCTGCCAACTAATATCAATCTAGCCAGTCAAAACGCCGCCAAAGTATGATACTTTTTGTCGTTTTACAGTTATGAACGTTGATATAAATGATTACTCGTCCCATATAACTCAATAGTTGACATCAACGTAAAATCCAATTGTTCAAGTAACTTAATTGAACGGAGATTGGAAGGCATCACTACAGCTTGTATGTGAGTCAATCCTAATTCATTTGCGGCATTAGATAAAATGGATTGGCACGCCACAAATGCCAGCCCTTGTCCGACAAATTCATCTAATAAGGCAAAGCCTAAATCCGGATAAGCTAATTCAGGGCGCTTCAATAAACCACATACCCCTATCGGAATATTTCCTTTAGTACTAGGAATAGAGACTAAATCAAGCGCAAATCCATGCTCATTGCGACACGCGACGGGCCCACTTTTAATATATTGTTCGGCATCAGAAATACCATAAATTTTCTTGTCGGCGATATAACGAATAAAACTTTGTTGATTATATAGCCGCAAAATAAACGGGGCATCACTAGGATTCAATGGCCTTATTAATACAGGGGGTGTTGAATTTGCTCCACTCACGTTGCAAACTCAGCTAACGATTTAGGACGCGCAACCGCGGAATGTAACTCCCAAAAGTACTGATGCGAATCATATTGTGCAGAATTTAAATCCACTATAGATAATTTATTAGGGTCAGTAAACGTCATCGACGCAGGACCGAATGACTCCAGTGGTAAACGCTCTGCTGCATTCTGCGTAAAATACGCCACAAAATCATGTACTAAATCAACCGTGTACGGATACTGTAACGCATCATCCGGCATTGCAGCTTGATTGACTGAAATCACTGTGGCTAATGCGGATTGAGCATGTGTCGGCGACGATGGTGTTAAGGCATAGCGATCACAAATATAAGCATACAATTCTTGATAAAAATTCGCCCAGCCTGAAGGCATTGACTTATCTTCATTAAAGTAGCGCACCGCCCATGTCATTAATGGGTAAGCATCTGGCTCAGCCTGACAATCATCCAGTAAATTCGCTAAAAACGTCCCTGCCATGACGCCATGCTCCCATTGCATGTAACGTAATACATAACGTAATAAACTATACCCATCGGCCATCACATAAACATCATACAACGCATTCATACGCTGCATGTCTGCTGGCGTATAACTATATGTCGAGGTTAAAAAACTGTGTTCATTGGTTTTAATTTCGTATTTTTCCATATACCCAGGTTCTGCCATTGGGCTATTGGGTAACAGCTGAGTGGGATAGGCCTTAACCGATACATCCATATCAATATAACGTTGTAAATCTGCAGTAAATGAGGCCACCGTTTGTCCCGGTAATCCCATCATTAAGTCAGTCGATAATGGCAAATTCAAATCCGTAAACGCCTGCGCCAATTCATCATAGCGCTGAGTGCGAATGTTTTTGCGATTAATGACTTCTAAGGTTTGCTCATCAGTAGTTTGGATAGAAATGATCCCCTGCCCAATGATCCCGCCATCAGAAAAGATTTTAATGATCTCGACTAAGCGCCAGGTGGAGTTTTTGGTGTAGTTCACCACGATCTCTTGCGGGTAGCCATATTGAGCTTTGGTGTCGACAATGAATTGTGAGATCTCGATATCGCGGTCATACAAGCCATAATTAGCATCAGCAATCCACATCACACGAATTTTATTTTGCCCAATCCACGTAATTTCATCTTTAACCCGCTGTAAGTCAAACTTACGGATTTTTTGATTGGTCGCACTGCCCCAATCACAAAACGTACAGCCGTAAGGACAACCGCGATTAGTTTCAATGATGGCAGCCTCGACTCGTCCTTGGTATTGATCGAATAAGCCAGATAAATACGGGGATGGCACCGTATCGGGGTTTTTCATTCGCTCACGACTACCGGTACGAATAAAGCGCCCCGTCATCGCTTCTCGATAAGTGATCCCTGTGACTTGTGCTAAAGCATGATTATCCGCTTGAATATCCCGTTTATGCGGCGTATTCGGTTTGGCAATCGCACTTAACGCTTCCACCACTTCGGTGATCGTAATCTCACCTTCCCCATGAACGGCAACATTTACCGAAGTATGCTCCGTCAAAAAATCTTCACAGGCTTGTTGGTAATCAGGCGTACTCGGTCCACCATGGATAGTAAAATTACCACTATATTGTTTCACCGCTTGACTGATCTGCATGTTGACATCAATTGACCACATGTAGTTTGAGAACAGCCACACACCCGCACCAAATTTACGATAAGGCCCATTAAATAACGCATTAGGCTCAAGATAATTGAGTGGAATAAACTGAAATTTATCTAACAACGCCCCATCTTGATAGGCAATCAAGGCACTGTAAAGCACCCCAAGTGCCAATGGAAAATGATTTTCCATATGGGGCACAAAGTAAACTGGGATTTTATCTTCGGCTAAAGCGTCTTGCCATTTAGCAGGGATCGGTAACGCTGAAGCTGTCGAGGTCGAAAAAGGGGTTAAGACTGGCGCGGTTTTAGCAATATTGGTTTTTTCATCGGCTAATAACCCTAATTGATGCCATGCACTGATGCGAGCTAAATAAGTATCATAAGCCACACCTAGCGGCGCTTTTGTCGTCAATATCTCAGAGATTGATTTACCTTCACCAAAGCTCAATAGCACCATGACATCTAGCGCACTCAGCGCAATAAAATCTTGGGCTTGAGCTGACCATGCACAAAATCCATCCGCAGCAAACGAAATGGCAAAATGCGTTCCAATCCGTAACTGACTCATCGCATCGAGCATAGTATCAAAAAGAGTATCATCCGCCGCTAACGCTATAGGGGTAATCGACGGAGGATCAACCGGAGCGATATCACTGATAGCCTTTACTTCTGAGTACTGAGCAAAGCGTTTGGCCACTTGGGATGGTGATAATGAGGCGAATTGTTGCTGCATTAATGGCAACGCTAACACCTTATCAACCAACTGACTTTGCGTAACAAGTTCAGCTACACCAGACTGGTATTGGGACTGTAATGCACATTCAAGCATCACAAAATCAGGCTCACCTAACGGAATAGATTGCGCAGTACCGGCGACATTGGCTAATAAAGGCATGCCTTTTCGAAAAAAAATGAGTTTTTGCTGATTGATGAACACGAGTGAGCCCGTTTTATTGTTTTTTTGATTATAGCGGAAGTGTTACAAGGTGTTAACCCGTGATTTACAAAAGTTTCGTCACACTACATACCATTTAATCTCACTAAAGACGGTTGAATGCTGTGTTTGACCTTTCTCGATAATTTTAAACAAACTACGTACTAACCACATTCACCTAAGTACAATTGCGACTAATAATTTGCTGTCATTTTAGCTAATCTACAACCTAAGAGATAAGGCTCTAGAGGTTATGGACAAACAAAGCTTAGGTTATATCGTATCAGTGCGAGGTACTGTTGTTGATATTGAGTTTGCAACACAGTTACCGCAAGTACGTCACTTATTAAAAGCAGGGCCTGAGCGAAATGTCAGCTTAGAGGTTCAAACTCAACTCAACGAACACACGGTGCGAGCTATAGCACTCAATCCAACCTCCGGATTGGCCAGAGGCATGCCCGTAGAAAACACACATGGGCCATTATTAGTGCCGGTCGGGCCAAACATTCTTTCGCGCATGTTTGATGTGTTTGGCAATACAATTGATGGTGGCGTGCCACTCACAGATGTGACATGGCGCTCTATTCATAACACAGCCCCACCTTTATCTAGTCGCTCAACTAACACCGAAATATTCAGTACGGGGATCAAAGTCATAGATCTACTTGTCCCGCTTGAACGAGGGGGAAAAACAGGTTTGTTTGGCGGTGCAGGCGTAGGAAAAACCGTTCTGCTAACCGAAATGATCCATAACATGGTGGCCAATCACAATGGCACTAGCATCTTTTGTGGGATCGGCGAGCGCTGCCGAGAAGGTGAGGAGCTGCATCGTGAAATGGCGCAAGCAGGCGTTTTAGATAACATGGTCATGATGTTTGGCCAAATGAACGAATTACCAGGTAGCCGTTTTCGAGTAGGTCATGCTGCATTAACGATGGCTGAGTATTTTAGGGATGATGAGCATAAAGATGTGTTGCTGTTAATTGATAATATTTTTCGCTTTATTCAAGCAGGTTCTGAAGTGTCCGGATTATTGGGTCAAATGCCTTCGAGATTGGGTTATCAACCTACTCTAAGTACCGAATTAGCCCAATTACAAGAACGTATTGCCAATACGGAGTCCGGTGCGATCACCTCAATTCAAGCGGTATATGTGCCGGCTGATGATTTTACTGATCCGGCAGCAGTGCATGCGTTTTCACATTTATCTGCAAGTATTGCCCTATCACGAAAACGTGCCAGTGAAGGCTTATATCCAGCCGTTGATCCGCTGCTCTCTCATTCCAAAATGTTAACTGCTAGTGTCGTTGGTGAACGTCATTATCATTTAGCGCAATGGGTGCGCAGCACATTAGCACAGTATCAAGACTTAAAAGATATTATTGCGATGTTAGGACTCGAACAACTTTCGCAAAAAGATCGAAAAATAGTCGCACGAGCCAGACAATTAGAACGATTCTTAACGCAACCCTTTTTCACCACCGGTCAATTTAGTGGCATGAGCGGTACGACGGTTACTCTAGAGGATACATTAGATGGCTGCGAACGAATTTTACAAGATGAATTTAGCGATTATCCTGAAAGTGCTTTTTATATGATCAGCACGATTGATGAGCTACAACATGCTTGAGGATCTCATGGAGTTAATAGTATTACTACCTGCTACAGTATTTGGTAAATACATTAATGTCACAAGTATTGTGTTTGAAACCCCATCAGGTGCCTATGGTTTACTGCCCAATCGCTTAGACTGTGTGGGGATTTTGGAGTCTGGACTCCTCACATATACCGTGTCCAATGCCCCTACTCGATACATTGCTGTAGATGAAGGCGTATTGGTCAAAGTCGGCAATCAAGTTCGTGTCTCGGTTCGTGACGCTCATGCAGATAATAATCTTGAGCAATTGACGGCTCATGTCAGCCAACAATTACAGGTACGTCAAGATCAAGAACGCGAAATGAGAACCGCATTAACACGTTTAGAAAGTGGATTTATGCAAGGTATTAAAGAATTGCACACTCGCTAAATATAACGACGAACTCGACATTTTTAGACCTACATGAGTAAGGCAATAGCGGTGAGTAAAAGAGATGACCATAAGTTTGTCACTAGCATTGATACTAAAGCGACTCGCAAACTCAACGCGCAACGCAACCCTGGCCGCTCAATCTGGTTAGGATTAGGAAATATGGGGATCATAGGGTGGTCGGTCTCAGTACCAACTTTATTGGGTTTAACCTTAGGATTTTATATCGACCGGCATTATCCAAGCGCTATCAGCTGGACGTTGAATTTGTTGCTAATTGGTTTAGCGATTGGCTGTATATCGGCTTGGATATGGATTGCTAACGAAGATAAAGATATCCACAGTAAAAGGGATGACAATCATGATTGAAACAGGACTTTACATGTTGATAAGCGGAAGCGCATTGGGCTTATTGTTCTTTGTTGGCTTATGGTTTACCGTTAAGCAAGCCATGCTATCAAACAAGCCCCATCTTTGGTTTCTCTTAAGCTTTGCGTTGCGTATAACGTTGCTGTTAATGGCATTTTTTTTCATCAGCAAAAGTGGTCATTGGCAAGACTTAGCCTGTGCCTTAATCGGATTTGTGATCACCCGTAGTGTTTTGATCCGCATGTTACCAACACCTATCGCACTCAAAACAACGAGTCAAAAATCAAAAGAATCGGCACATGCATCTTAGCTCTGATGAAATAATATTGTGGCAATGGGGTTGGGTAAACCTCAATGTAACCATCATCACCACCTGGTGCATTATGCTATTGATGAGTGCCGGCGGCTGGTTAATTACACGCAAACTAAACCAAGGCTTGCACATTCCCCGTTGGCAAAATGCACTCGAAGTCGTCGTTTTGGCATTAGATAGCCAAATAAAAGAAGTGGGGTTGAATGAATCACGGCGCTATTTACCCTTTATTGGCACGTTATTTTTGTTTATTTTGATATCTAACATGTTGAGTGTCGTACCTTGGTATGAACCCCCTACCGGCTCAATGTCCACAACGGCAGCACTGGCTATTTCTGTGTTTTTGGCAGTGCCATTTTTTGGGATACGCGAGCAGGGGCTCCTCAACTATCTGCGCTCTTATATAAAACCAACCCCAATTATGCTGCCATTTAATTTGTTAGGAGAGCTATCTCGCACACTGGCGCTGGCGATACGATTATTTGGCAACATTATGAGTGGCGCGATGATCATCGCTATTTTATTAATGGTCACCCCCTTTTTCTTCCCGGTCTTGATGAATCTATTACATCTTATAACGGGCGTAGTACAGGCATATATTTTTAGCATTTTGGCAACCGTGTACATCGCAGCGGCCACCCGAAGCAATAAACAATGATGGCAAAATCATCTGCATTTTTTACAAGGAAACAAGTATGGATAACCAAACGTTAATTGCGATTGTCTCAATTATTATCGCAGGACTCACCATCGCTATTGGCGGGATTGGGCCGGCATTAGGTCAGGGTAAATCGATTGCTGCAGCACTGAGTGCGTTAGCACAACAACCCGATGCATCAGCAACCATTACCCGAACGCTATTTGTCGGCTTAGCCATGGTGGAATCTGTTGCCATTTATTGCTTTGTCGTCGCGATGATAGTGCTGTTTGCCAATCCCTTTTGGAATTATACCGTCGCCCAAATCAATGGAGGTTAACGGTGTTATTTGACTGGTTCACCTTCGCTGCACAAATTATTAATTTTCTAATTTTGATGTGGTTACTTAAACGGTTCTTATATCAACCGGTACTGAACGCCATTGATGCTAGAGAACAGCATATTGCCGATGTACTTTCTCAAACCGAAGCAAGTCAACGACAAGCAGCAGAACAACAAGCACTGTTATTACAAAAAAATGCCGCGTTTGATAATGACAAAACGGCCATGTTTGCACAAGTCAAAGACCAAGCCGCCGCTCAACTAAAATTACAACTCGATTGTGCTCAGCAAGAGGTTCAATCGAAACGTAAACAATGGTTGAAAACGTTACGAGAAGAACAACAAGCACTGGCGTTGTCAATCCATCAACGCATTCGACAAGCCGTCATGAAATTGACTCGTCAAGTGTTAACTGACCTATCCGACAGTGATATGGAAATACAAATGGTCAAAGTGTTAACACAACGAATTTCTGCGATGACGCAGGAACAGCGTATACAATTCACCCAAATTAGCGCAGATAAGAATCATCCACTGATAGTAAAGTGTGCATTTATACTCTCACCAGAGCAACAAAGTGAAATCACGCAAGTTTTACTGACGCAACTACCTAATCATTCTGAACTGACATTTATGCAAGATGCCAACTTAATTGGAGGCATCGAGCTGCTAGGCAATGGCAGCAAAATTAGCTGGAATATAACCGATTATTTATCTGAGTTAGATCTCAATATAGAGCATTTACTTGAGCATAAATTTCGGAGTCAAGAATGAATGATGCCATGCATACACAATCGGCAAATGCGATATTTGAAAGCGCATTTACCGAACTGAATACTGGTATTAATGCGTATACTCCTAATATCAAGACAACTGAAATTGGCCGTGTGGAAAGTATTTCTACGGGCATTGCTAGAGTCAGCGGGCTTAACCATGTTGGCTTTGAAGAGTTAGTCAAATTCCCCGGCAATATATACGGCATCGCATTTGATCTTATGCCCGATGACATCGGTGTCGTGCTGTTAGGCGATTACTGGCATATTCAAGCTGGTACTGAGGTAGAACGTACAGACCGAGTAATGGATGTGCCAGTAGGTGATGCACTTATCGGACGGGTTATTAATCCATTAGGTGACACCCTCGACGAAAAAGGTCCGTTAGCCCATACCCAGCGTTTCCCAATAGAAAGAGCCGCAGCGCGTATTATCGATCGCACCCCGGTTGCGGAGCCATTACAAACAGGTATAAAAGTCATTGATGCGATGGTCCCAATTGGCAGAGGACAACGAGAGTTAATTTTAGGTGATCGACAAACAGGTAAAACCACCATTGCAATCGATACCATTATCAATCAACGTGATAAAAACGTGCTGTGTGTTTACTGCGCTATCGGTCAGCGAGCCGCGGGTGTGGCAAAAGTCGTTGCAGATCTAACTGCTCACGGTGCGATGGCATATACCACAGTCGTGGTGACAGAAGGAGATAATGCCCCTGGACTCAGTTATATCGCCCCTTATGCTGCAACCAGTATTGCCGAGTATTTTATGCAGCAAGGCAAAGATGTATTAATTGTGTATGACGATCTCACCAATCACGCCCGTGCCTATCGTGAGATATCGTTATTATTACGCCGTCCACCTGGCCGAGAGGCCTTTCCAGGTGACATATTTTATATCCATTCGCGTCTACTTGAGCGTGCGACACACTTAACTGCAGAATTAGGTGGAGGCTCATTAACTGCACTACCGATTATTGAGACCGAGGCACAAAACATGTCCGCTTATATTCCCACCAACCTAATTTCTATTACTGATGGACAAGTCTATTTATCACCTAAATTATTTGAACTTGGGATACTGCCTGCGGTTGATGTGGGTCGTTCGGTTTCTCGAGTAGGTGGTAAAGCACAACGACATGATTACCGAAAAGTTGCCAGCTCACTTAAACTGGCATATGCCCAATTTGAAGAATTGGAAAATTTTGCCCGATTTGGCACACGATTAGATGACATTACAAGACATTAATTGGAGCGTGGTAAGCGGATCCGTGCCTGTTTACAACAAGGTGAACACCAATTAGTGCCTATTGATGCGCAGATAGCGTTATTGCAAGCACTGATCTCAGGCAAGTTTGACGCTATTGCATTGAGAGATATACCTGCTGCAGAACAAACATTATATGACGAATTAGCCGCATTAGAAAAACAGGACAAACCTCATGCCCGATAGTCTAGCCTCTTTGCAGCAGCGTGCCGATGGGGCTGCTGATTTACAATCGGTTGTACGCACGATGAAAGCCTTATCAGCTTCAAATATTACCCAATATGAAAATGCCGTAGTAGCATTACACGAATATTATCATACGGTAGAATTGGGCTTAATGGCGTGTTTGCAGCAACGACCATTAATATCGATGGTGCCTAAGACTGAACAGGCTGCTCGAGAAACTATTGTGATTGTGTTTGGTACCGATCAAGGATTAGTGGGTCAGTTCAACGATCAAATTATGCAGCTAGTGCAAAGTAAATCGGACGAGTTTAAAGGAACACAAACCTTTTGGGCCATTGGAGAACGGGTGTATGACCATTTGATTGCGGCTAATATTCCCGTTGCAGGGCAAATAAATTTACCCAACTCAGTATCTACCATTACTGATACGATTGGGCATATATTGCATGCAACGACAGAGGAGTGGCACTCCGAACAAGTCACAGACTTATATCTATTTCACCATCGTCCTAGTGCCACCTCTGGACAATACGAGCCTCATTGGCGTCGTCTGCTGCCACTTGATAATCAGTGGCAATTACAGATTCAGCAGCAGCCATGGCCAAGCAACAAACTACCTCAGTCGCTAGGAAATGAGCAAGCAACATTGAGTGCGCTGGTGCGTGAATATTTGTTTGTCTGTTTATATCAAGCTTGCGCAGAATCTTTAGCCAGTGAACATGCTAGTCGACTCGCCGCAATGCAACGAGCCGATAAAAACATAGATGAAATGCTTGGGCAATTACAGCATGTATATCACCAGCAAAGACAAAATCAAATTGATTCGGAGTTGTTTGATGTGATTGCGGGTTACCCTATAAGTACTACCCATTGATATTCGGCCCTAACCACATTTGAGCAGTCTGATCATCCCAGCCTTTGCGTGCAGTATAATCGGCAACTTGGTCGGCTTGAATTTGTGCGACCGCAAAGTAACGCGCATCAGGATGCGCAAAATACCAACCCGATACCGCAGCGCCCGGGAACATGGCATAACTTTCAGTTAGTTCCATCGTTGTCCGAGCTTGTGCATCGAGTAAATCCCAGATAAGTTGCTTTTCAGTATGCTCAGGACAAGCTGCATAGCCAGGTGCGGGTCTAATGCCTTGATATAACTCACGAATTAGCGATTCATTATCTAATGTTTCATCTGCAGCATAACCCCAGCCCTCAACCCGCACTTGTTGGTGCAAGTATTCAGCGAAGGCTTCAGCCAAGCGATCCGCTAAAGCTTTGACCATAATACTATTGTAATCATCGCCATCCGCAATATACGCAGCAGATAGGGCTTCTTCACCAATTCCCGCCGTAACCGCAAAGGCACCAATATAATCTTGACGTTGTGAGTCCACCGGCGCAATATAATCGCTCAAGCAATAGTTCGCCCCTTTAGGCTTATGCGTTTGTTGACGTAAATGATGCGCTACTACTACTTCGCCATCGCTATTCGTAATATGAATATCATCATCGACACTATTGGCGGCAAACACGCCATACACACCTTTTGCGGTCAGTAGTTCGTTATCACACAGATGATCAAGCATAGCTTGAGCGTCCTTAAATAACTCTGTTGCTTCTTTTCCGATAATCTCATCTTCTAAAATACGCGGATATTTCCCAGCTAAAGACCAGGTTAAGAAAAACGGCGTCCAATCAATGTATTCACGTAACGTGGCTAATGATACCGACACACTTTGTACGCCCAGTGTTTTGGGTGTGGTGATCGGTGCTTGCGCCCAATCACAGGTAAATTTGTTGTCACGTGCTTGCGCTAACGTAATCGGCTTAGTGCGCGGGGTTTTGCGTGCATGCTGATCACGGACTACCGCATATTCCTTTTGTAATTGCTCATGAAAAATCGGACGTTGCGTCGCTGAAATTAATTTCTGACAGACGCCCACAGCACGACTGGCATTGGACACATACACCACGGGATGATCGTAATTTTGTTCAATTTTCACCGCAGTGTGCGCCTTGGACGTCGTCGCACCACCAATCAATAAGGGTAAATCAAAGCCATTTCGTTGCATTTCTTTTGCAACATACACCATTTCATCGAGCGACGGGGTTATCAAGCCTGACAAGCCAATCATATCCACGTTTTCGTCTTTGGCGACTTGTAGGATCTTGGCGCATGAGACCATCACGCCCAAATCAATCACTTCAAAGTTATTACATTGTAATACCACGCCCACGATATTTTTACCGATATCATGCACATCCCCTTTGACCGTTGCCATCAAAATTTTACCATTGGAGCTGGCTTTGCCATCTTTTTCATCTTCGATAAAAGGTTGTAAGTGACCCACTGCTTTTTTCATGACTCGGGCAGATTTAACCACCTGAGGTAAAAACATTTTACCTTCACCAAACAAATCCCCTACCACGTTCATGCCATCCATCAATGGCCCTTCAATCACGTGCAGTGGTTTTTCAGCGGCTAAGCGGGCTTCTTCGGTATCTTCGATGATAAAATCCGTGATCCCTTTGACTAGGCCATGCTCTAAACGCTTGTTTACTGGCAGTTCACGCCACGCTAAATCTTCAACTTTGGCGGCTTTGCCATCACCTTGGTATTTAGGGGCTAATTCAAGTAGGTTGTCCGTTGCTTGGTCATGGCGGTTTAGGATCACATCTTCCACTGCATCACGCAGTTCTTTAGGGATCTCGTCATATACTTCAAGCTGACCCGCATTGACAATCGCCATATCCATACCCGCTTTAATCGCATGATATAAAAAGACCGAGTGCATCGCTTCACGGACGGGATTGTTACCTCGAAACGAAAATGAAATATTCGACAAACCACCCGATACATGAGCATAGGGTAATTCTTGACGTATTTTGCGCGTCGCTTCAATAAAGTCTACTGCGTAATTGTTATGTTCTTCAATTCCCGTTGCTACAGCAAAGATATTCGGGTCAAAAATAATATCTTCTGGTGGAAAACCGACTTCATCGACCAAAATACGATAACTGCGTTCACAAATATCGAATTTACGCTCCACTGTATCTGCTTGCCCTGTTTCATCAAATGCCATGACAACGGTTGCTGCACCATAACGCTTGATCAATTTAGCTTGGGCAATAAACGGTTCTTTGCCTTCTTTTAAACTAATGGAGTTAACCACTGATTTACCTTGTACGCATTTTAAACCTGCTTCAATGACCGACCATTTGGAGGAATCAATCATGATCGGTACGCGCGAGATATCTGGCTCCGAGGCAATTAGATTTAAAAAACGCACCATTGCGGCTTCAGAATCCAACATGGCTTCATCCATGTTAATATCAATGATCTGTGCGCCGTTTTCGACTTGTTGTTTAGCTACTTCTAGCGCGGTTTCGTAATCTTCTTCTAAGATCAAACGCTTAAACATAGCGGATCCGGTGACATTGGTACGTTCACCGATATTTATAAATGATGAGGCTGCTTGAGACATGTGACGATAATCCTAGTGTACAAACGGTTCAAGACCGGATAAACGCATTTTGGTCGGTAATTTAGATACCTTTCTTGGTGCAATCTTATGCACTGCTTGGGCAATCGCAGCAATATGCTCAGGGGTACTACCACAGCATCCGCCAACAATATTAACCAATCCCGATTGTGCCCATTCTTGAATATGTTCTGCCATTTCTTCAGCATCCATATCATATTCACCAAATTCATTTGGCAAACCTGCATTAGGATGAGCGGACACTAAACAATCAGCTACCGTAGATAATTCGTTGACATACTGGCGCAACAAATCCGGTCCTAACGCACAGTTTAAGCCCATCGCGAATGGCGATAAATGGCGCATAGAATGATAAAACGCTTCGGTGGTTTGTCCCGATAGCGTGCGTCCAGAAGCATCCGTAATCGTCCCAGATACCATCACTGGCGAGCGCTCACCACGTTGCTCAAACACGTTTTCTACTGCAAACGCTGCGGCTTTGGCGTTAAGGGTATCAAAAATAGTTTCGAGCATAATGATATCTGCTCCCCCATCCAACAAGGCATGGGTCGATTCTTCATAAGCGACAACCAACTCATCAAACGAGACGTTGCGTTTACCAGGATCATTCACATCAGGTGAAATAGATGCTGTGCGATTTGTCGGCCCTAACACCCCTGCTACAAAGCGCGGTTTATCCGGCGTCGAATATTTATCGGCGGCTTGGCGTGCTAAGCGCGCAGCAGCCAGATTGATGTCTTTGGCAATGTCTTGCATATCATAATCGGCCATCGCAATCGTGGTGGCGTTAAAGGTGTTGGTTTCGATAATATCGCAGCCGGCTTCAAGATATTGTTCGTGAATAGTACGGATAGTATCAGGCTGAGTAATCGCTAATAAGTCATTGTTACCTTTGACATCACAATGCCAGTCGGCAAACTGTTCGCCCCGATAATCACTTTCAGAAAATTGATAAGCTTGGATCATCGTCCCCATCGCACCATCTAAAATTAAGATCCGCTCTTGGGCTATTTGCGCTAACTGCGCGGGAAGTTGTGCGTTAAATGGGGTGGTAAGTTGAGTCGACACGTTGTCATCACCTTAAAAAATAAAACGTTAGGAAAGAGTGGTTAAATCATACGGCGTGGTCTGATATACATAATAGTTCAACCAGTTAGTATAAAGTAATGTTCCATGCGAGCGCCATGAAACTAAGGGCGCTTGTGTCGGATCATCGTTGATAAAATAATTAACAGGTAATGCAGGATCTTGGCCATTGGCACAATCTCGAGCATATTCGTCAGCCAAGGTATTGGCATCGTATTCAGGATGTCCGGTTACAAAGACATGGCGTTTATCTTTGGTCGCAGCGATATAGGTGCCGGTTTCAGCAGACGCTGCCAATACATCAATATCAGGAATACGTTCATATGCCGCTTGCGGCACATTGCCAAAACGTGAATGCGGAGCATTAAACACAGGATCAAACCCACGCATCAGTTCATTAGTCGGTGCCAACACTTGATGTTGATATACACCAAACAGTTTGTCTTGGCGTAATTCACGCATTTGACCATAAAAATGGTACATCGCGGCATGAGCAGCCCAACACAAATATAACGTAGACTGGACATTTGCTTTAGCCCAATCAAGGATCTCTTGCATATCAGACCAATATTTGACGTCTTCATACGCCATAAAACCAAGAGGAGCGCCAGTAATGATCAACCCATCATATTTTTTATGTTTAATTTGGCTAAAGCCTTTATAAAAATCGTCCATATGAGATTGCGGAGTATTTTTAGATAATTGATTATCGATACGGATAAGATCAATATTAATTTGTAATGGTGTATTGGAAAGTAAGCGCAGGATCTGCACTTCGGTCTCAATCTTATTTGGCATAAGATTTAAAATACCGACTTCCATGGGGCGAATGTCCTGATTTGACGCACGTTCCATATCCATAGCAAAAATATTTTCACTATCGAGAATACCTAGCGCAGGCAGGTCAACGGGGATTCGAATAGGCATACACACCTCACAATTTTGTCCAATGAGACATTGTGAATGATTTTACCTAAAAGTCAATATTTACGTCTAGACGTCTAAACGTCTTAACTGCTATTTTAGTTATTAGTGTGCAGATTCTTTAACAACTCGACTTCTGCACGGTCCAGATCGCATGCCGCCATTATATCATCGATATTCGCACCTTCAGCAAGCAACGTTGAGGCTTTAGCATAGAGTTTTATTTGTGGATCACGCTGATCAATTTCTTGAGTATGTGCCTGAATAGATTGAATTTGTTCACTATTAACAGTCAACATATCGACGCATTCTTGCAGTTGTAATTGCAGCGCATCATGTGCGACACGAGTAGACTTGGTAGATTGTTCAAGTTTTTTAATCACATCAAATGCGGTATTGAGTTCGCTAGTGATTTGTTGTTGCTCAAGTCGTACTTGTTTCACTTCGTGTTTACTCGCAAAAAATATTTTGGCCACAACAATAGCTACTACCGTTAATGTAATAGCTATCATTGCAACTACTAGAGATACTGATTCTATCAACTCAAGCATTACATCCCGCCTAATTCATCCCACTCATCGTCATTGAGCATTCTATTTAAGTCGACTAATATTAGCAGCTCATCGTCCCGATTAGAAACACCTTGGATAAATTTAGTACTTTCTTCGGTTCCTACATTAGGTGCCGAATCAATTTCTGATGATTTTAGGTAGACCACTTCGGCAACACTATCCACCATAATTCCGACGACATGCTCATCTGCTTCGATAATGACAATCCGCGTATTATCAGTGATTTCACCTTCCGGCAGACCAAACCTAGCGCGAGTATCAATAACCGTCACCACGTTTCCACGCAGATTGATAATCCCTATTACGTATTCAGGTGCGCCCGGCACCGGAGCGATTTCAGTATGACGCAGTACTTCTTGTACCTGCATGACATTGATACCATAAGTTTCATCGCCTAAACGATACGTTACCCACTGTAACACTTCATCGTCACCGCCGACGGTACTATCAATTTTGCGTTCTTCTTTCATTTTTATCTCCTAAAATCGGTCTGATTCTGTACAGTTTGAATACTTTGGTAATATTGCGTAAACGGTCATTGGACAACTCGATTACTTTTGATCACTATTCAAACCCGCATCTAACATGTCGGTTAGCTGATAAGTATCCAGCATGGCACACATTTGTTCCTTTACTAAACCAGCCATCCACGGGCGCTTAATATCTATATCGCGCCATTTAACTTCTGTTGTAAACATTAATACTGTATCGACCAAATTATGACAGGCAATACCCCAATTCGTATCATTGAGCATGATAATAAACTTATATTCAGGTGCATTCTCATTCGATAGACGTTTATCGGTTAGTAACCATTTAGCCCCATCAATACAATTAACAGATTTGCCTTTAAGTTGCACAAACCCGGCATACCAATCCGGTTTACCAATGATATGCTGTAATGGAACAAACGGATGAATACCACCTAGATCAACTAAGGGTACGGCCATCTTCACACCTGATATTTCAAAAATTAAGGTTTGAAATGAACTATCCGTTAAGCGCTCTTGCATCGATAAACGAGACGGTGCACTTTCCGTCATCATGGTTGCGGTATCATCCACAACAAAAGTTTCATCCATTGTATCAGGAGCCACATCCTCGACGATTATCTTTTCAGGCTCAATAGAATCAAACAGCATCATTGCGGGTAAATCGCAAACTTCTTTAAAAGGTAATTCAATTGAGTCAATTTCAGCAAATAATTCACAAAGTGATCGCGATATAGGTTCAAACTTCTTTTCTAGCTCTGGTTCTTGCTTTGGCTCAATGGTTGGCTTGGTCTCTGGCTCAGACCGACACTCATCCTCTGGTTCGTCGAGTAAATGATCGACGTACATATCCAAAAAGGCGTCTAACGGATTCTTGTTCATGTGTCGGATCTTGTCGATGGGATTGGGGCGTTAACTTGAGCCTCAGTCTCTTGTTCAGTTAGGCTTGGTTTTGCTGCAAAATGCGCTTGAATATAGGTTAACAACTTAGCATAGGATTTTACTCCCCGAGAATTTGGGTACATATGAGAAGCCGGATTATGCGCTTCGCTAGCATCACGAAAATGGGTGTCGATTGGGATCACGCCACTCCATAAAAACTCACCATAACTTTTTTCTAATTCTTTATACGCTTTAGCGGTTGCCCGTAAGCGTTTATCAAATAACGTAGGCACCACTGTTTTAATAAATTTCTTATGTAATTTATGTTCAAGTAATACTAATGATTGCATCATTTTATCTAGACCGCGAATGGCTAGATGCTCAGTTTGTACCGGAATAATAACGTGTTCAGAAGCCGCTAAAGCATTAATCATCAATACCCCCAAGATAGGAGGACAATCAATTAATACGACATCGTACCAAGGTGCGACACAATCAATGGCGTGTTTGAGCTTTAAGCCCATACCTTTGGCTTGACCAAATTGGCCATCAAGAGTGGCAAGATTCATCGTTGCTGGCAATACGCTTATATTTTCAATATGTGAAGGATGGATACAAGGTTCTACGATATCGATATTGGGTTTATCAGGATAAGCAAAAATATCAAACACACTTTTATATTCGTCTTGGTCATCAAGCCCAAAGTAATGACTCAACGAGGCATGGGGATCTAAATCTATGACCAAGACATGCTTACCCATTTGCGCAAGCAAACCAGCCAGAGTTACGGTCGTGGTTGTTTTCCCTACGCCACCTTTTTGATTTGCAATCGTCCAAATGTCGATTCTGCTCATAAAATTTCTGTTTTTATACAATTAGCCAAATGGGTTAAAGGAATATTTATCGTCGCAGTTTTAGCTTTAGTTACCGCAGCCGGCATGCCATAGACTACACAACTAGCTTCATCTTGCGCCCAAACTGTAGAGCCAAGTTGCTTTAATAATTTACAGCCCTCACTGCCATCACTACCCATGCCAGTCATAATAACACTGAGCACATCGCCACCATACACCTGTGCCAAGCTGGTAAAGCAATAATCAACTGACGGTTTATATAATACTTTGCCGTTATCAGGGATATCAGTAATGTTAATCACAGCAGCATTTCGCGAACCTTGAATTTGCATCTGACGTCCGCCTGGTGCCAAATAAGCGACACCGGGTTTCATCATTTCTTTATGGGCTGCAAGTTTCACCGTAATGTTCGAGGAGATATTTAAGCGCTCTGCAAATGCTTCAGTGAATGTACCAGGCATATGCTGGACCAACACGATTGGCAGCGGAAAATTTGCAGGTAATTCATTTAACACTTGTTGTAATGCTACCGGCCCGCCCGTTGAGGCACCTATCGCTAAACATTGATAGCGCTTACCGGATTTTTGCACCGAATTGACGATGTTCACATCCACCGGCTTACTCGCTGTAAGTAAAGAGCTTTGTGAACGAATAAATGCCTTAGGTGCGTTGTTTGACAATGTTCGACTCTGCGGTGAGCCATGTCTAATTTGATGGCGTTGCCGCACCAACGTTAATAGTTTACTGCGTAAGCGTACGCCTATTTGATTTTCGGATTCCAAGATATTAGTGAACTCTTTCGCTAAAAAATCTAGTGCGCCGGCATCTAACGCATCTAACGTTTGGCGGGCTCCATCTCGGGTTAATGATGAAAACATTAAAATAGGGGTTGGCGCAACGCGCATAATTTCTCGGACCGCAGAAATACCATCTAATACCGGCATTTCCACATCCATGGTAATAATATCAGGCTTCAGCGCGACCGTTTTACTAATCGCATCTTTACCATTACTAGCCGTGTCTATGACTGTTAAACGGTCATCTTGCTCAATCATATCTTTGAGTCGACGTCGATGAAAAATCGAATCATCAACAACCAGTACCGTATATTTTATCACTCGTTCAGGTTCTCTTATTTTAAATTACTATTTGCATAACGTTTCAACAAACTGGGTATATCTAAAATCAATGCAATCCCGCCATCCGACGTAATCGTCGCGCCAGCCATACCGGCAGTACCTTGTAATAATGCATCAAGCGGCTTAATCACTACTTCTTCTTGACCAATCAACGCATCCACAACAAAACCAATTTGTTTTGTCGAAATTTGTACGACAACAACATGTCCGACGTCGCGCTGTATATCTTGATTCTTCGGGTTCAACCAGTCATTTAAATAGAATAACGGTATCGCTCGCTTACGCACAATCATGGTCAATTGTCCGTCAACTGTATTGGTCTTTTTAATATCCATATTAATGATTTCATTGACATTACCAAGAGGCAAGGCAAACGTTTGTTTCTTCAACTCTATCATCAAGGTAGGTAATATCGCTAAGGTTAACGGTACCTTGATTTCTAATCGTGTACCGACACCTAGCTCAGAATGAATATTAACTGAACCGTTGAGCTGATTTATTTTAGTTTTCACTACGTCCATGCCGACCCCTCGGCCGGAGACGTCGGTGATCTCAGTTTTGGTCGAAAAACCAGGAGCAAAAATCAGATTAAAGGCTTCAACATCGGTCATACGGGCTGCGGCATCTGCATCTAAAACGCCGCGGCTAATCGCGATGCCCTTGAGCTTTTCAGCATCCATCCCTTTACCATCATCTTCGATGGTTAATAATATATGATCACCTTGTTGGGACGCACTCAATTTGACGATCCCCATTCGAGACTTACCGGCAGCTTCTCGCTCATCCGGCATTTCAATCCCATGGTCAACCGAATTGCGGACTAAATGCACTAATGGATCGGCTAGTGCTTCAACTAGATTTTTATCTAAATCGGTATCTTCACCTTTTAACTCTAAGGTGATTTCTTTATTCAAACTTCGCGCTAAATCGCGGACAACTCGAGGAAAACGACCAAAGACTTTCTTAATCGGTTGCATCCGCGTTTTCATGACAGCGCCTTGTAAATCACCGGTAACGACATCAAGGTTAGCTATCGCTTTTGCCATGCTTTCATCTTCGGTATTATCACTTAAGCTTAATAATCGATTTCGCACTAATACCAGCTCACCCACCATATTCATGATTTGATCTAAGCGACGAGTATCCACACGAACCGTTGTCTCGCCTTGCTGTGAATTTGCCCCTGATTTTTTCTGTACTTTTTCAGTCGCTTTTGTCGCTGCAGGAGTCACTGGCACTTTTGCCGCGGGAGTAACTGAAGCTTGTGGCTTAACTTCAGGGGTCACCTTCGCGCTTGTTGCAGCAGGTTGTTGAGGTTGAACAATAGATTCTATAGCCGGATCGGGTTGCGACGAAGGTGCTTGACCACTACCATGCAATTCATCTAACAGTGCTTCGAATTCATCATCGGAAATTTCGTCTGAACTAGCGCCCGTCGACGTCTCAGCAGCAGATGCATCAATGGTTGTTCCATGTAATTCATCCAACAATGCTTCAAATTCATCGTCAGTGATTGCATCAATATTGCCCTTAATCGGTTCAGCGGGTGTTGCTGTTACAAATATCGCTTCACCTGATTGTTCTGGGACACTCAGTTTATGTAAAACATGAATCAATTCAGCGGGAGCAGGTTGCAAAGGCTCTTGTGATTTTACATGCTCAAACATTTCAACAACGACATCCGTCGCTTGCAAAATGACATCCATCAATTCGGGTGTCAATGAGCGTTGGCCATTGCGCATGACATCAAAAACATTCTCAGCACCATGGCAAATATCAACTAGTTCAGTGAGAGACAAGAAACCAGCTCCCCCTTTAACGGTGTGATACCCACGGAAGATAGCATTTAGCAAATCCGCATTTTCAGGATTATTTTCTAATTCGACTAATTGTTCTTGCAACTGCTCAAGGATTTCGCCGGCTTCAACTAAAAAGTCCTGCAATATATCCTCATCAACATCAAATGACATACATCCCTCTCTTAAAAACCTAGGCTAGACAATAAGTCATCAACGTCATCTTGACCATTAACTACATCGTCGCGTTGTTCTGCATCAATCACAGGTCCTTCCGCTTTGATTTTTTCTTTTTGCGGATCCGCTTCGGTTAACGTCTCGGGTTCCCCAAACACTTTCAACATATGTACTAAACTTGATTGCACTTCTTTAACTAACTCAATTACGCGGCGAATCACCTGCCCCGTTAGATCTTGATAGCCTTGTGCCATCAAAACTTCGGTTAATAACAAATTCAATGTTTGGGTTTCTGCAGACGCATCATGCAGTAATTTATCCAAATCCAAACAGAGTGTCTTAAATTCCCCAATCTCGATTTCACGTGACATTAATTTTTGCCACTCAGGTAAGATCAAATCAATTCGACTACCAATCGCTTCGTTAATTGGCATGGACTTTTCAACCGCATCCATAGTGGTATTGGCGGCTTTTTCAGTTTCTTCGATAACATACATCAAGCGTGATTCAGCATCGGGAATATCTTCGTTGACTAAGCCAGTAATACGCTCATCTAACTGAAACGTATTCAAGGAATCATGCAGTTGTCGAGTTAATTTACCTACTTCGGTAAATATTTCGGCGGATTGTTGCATCGAAAATGCATCGACTAATGCATCTGCTTCTGCAAATTGTTCTTGTTCTAAATAAGCAACGAGTTGTTTAGCTTCGGCTAATGATACTTTTGCTGCATGCATAGGTAACCCTTACTGTTTAGCGAGTCGTTCAAAAATTTTCTCTAATTTTTCTTTCAAGGTCGCAGCAGTAAATGGCTTCACGACATACCCGTTAACCCCAGCTTGAGCGGCAGCCACAATTTGTTCTTTTTTCGCTTCGGCGGTAACCATTAATACTGGTAAATGCTTTAATTTTGCATCAGCTCGAATCGCTTTTAATAAATCAATACCTTGCATACCTGGCATATTCCAGTCTGTGACCACAAAGTCAAAACCACCTTGTTGCAGCATTGGCAGTGCAGTATTACCATCGTCGGCTTCTTGAATATTAGAAAAACCTAAGTCTTTTAATAAATTTTTAATAATACGACGCATGGTAGAAAAATCGTCTACTACTAAAATTTTTATGTCTGTGTCCATTGAATAACCCTTTTTATTACATTGGATGTTTACGCTTCTTCGGAATGCCAAGAGCGTAATTTTGATTTTAATTTTAACATGGCTTGACTGTGGATTTGACTCACACGAGACTCGCTTACGCTAAGCACTTCACCAATTTCTCGTAAATTAAGATCTTCATCATAATATAACGATAACACTATCGCTTCGCGTTTAGGCAACGTCGTAATCGCTTTGGCTAACGCTTTTTGAAACGAACCTTGGACAAGCTCATCATAGGGCGTATCGGCAGATTTGTTTTTATCTGTTGTAATAACATCTTCAGCGACACCCAAATCTTCAATACCAACTAATTTCCCAGCATTAACCTCATTTAGCATTTGGTGATATTGTTTGATATCTACCCCTAACTGTTCCGCCACATCAGTATCATGAGCATCTGCGCCTGTTTCTTTTTCCACTATCGAAATGGCTTCAGTGATTGCTCTTGAGTTTTTGTGCACTGAACGCGGAGTCCAATCCCCTTTGCGGATATCATCAAGCATGGAACCGCGTATACGGATCCCTGCAAAGGTTTCAAAACTCGCACCTTTACTACCATCAAAATTTTTGGCTGCTTCTAAAAGCCCGATCATTCCGGCTTGAATCAAATCATCGACTAAGACACTTGCCGGTAACCTCACCATCAAGTGATGTGCGATACGCTTAACTAATGAAGCATGCTTTTCTACTAATGCGGTACCATCTAACGGTTGACTATATGCTTTTGCTTTTGTGTTCACAGTTCATCTCCTACTGCTTTCTTGGCCACTAACTGCTCAATGAAAAACTCTAGATGACCACCAGGTTGCTTGGGAATAGGCCAATCCATCGCTTGTTGCGCAATGTTATTTACCGCTATGGCAGCTGGTGAAGCAGGATATGCATCAACAATTGCACATTGTTTTCTCACTGATTTCCGAATGTTTTCATCAAAAGGGATCGTGCCAATTAGTTCTAGCGCCACGTCTAAGAAACGGCTTGCTACCATCGATAACTTTTGAAATAATTCTTGCCCCTCACGAATATCTCGGACCATGTTGGCAACAATTTTAAATTTAAATACACCGTGTTCGCGGTTTAAAACTTTGATTAACGCATACGCATCCGTAAGGGATGTAGGTTCATCACACACCACGACCATGATGTCTTGAGCTGCTCGCGAGAAACTCAACACCATATCCGAGATACCGGCGGCCGTATCGACCATCATCACATCAATGGGTGTGCGCATATCGGTAAAAGCACGAATGAGTCCAGCATGCTCAGCAATAGACAAATCTGTCATTGATTGAGTACCCGACGAAGCCGGTGCGATTTTTATCCCGTGAGGGCCAGTAACTAATATTTCATCTAAAGTACATTCCCCTGCCAATACATGGGAAATGTTCCGCTCTACTCGTAATCCGAGTAACACATCAACATTGGCTAAACCTAAATCGGCATCTAAAACTAATACTCGCTTGCCTTGTTTTGCCATTGCAATTGCAGTATTGAGGGTGATATTGGTTTTACCCACTCCTCCTTTGCCACCGGTCACGGCAATCACTTTAATTTGACGTGGTTGATTAATTTTTCTTAAGCTACTTGCCTGATCATCCATCATATTGCTCTCGCTGACTGAACACTATGCATGCCTTTAGCTGACTGTTTTGCATATTGTTTGTAAAGTTTTGCCGCATCAGCAATAATCTGTTGCGCCTTCGCTAACTGAATATCTTCTGGTACTTTTTGTCCATCGGTTAAATAACTAATGGGTAATTCATTTTCAATCGCGACACTAATCATTTCACCCAATGAATAACACTCATCTAATTTGGTAAAAATACACCCTGTTAATTGCACATTTCGATACGCATCAATGGTCCGTTGAAGAACTTGATACTGCGCACTAGCTTGAGCTACTAAGTACTTGTTTATTGGCATATTTGTGACATTTTCAAAGGTCGACAACTGCTGAATAAGGCGTGTATCACGCTGACTAAAACCAGCAGAATCAATCAAAATTAATTTTTTGTTTCTGAGTTGATATAATGTATCGGCTAGCTCTTCGCTATTTTGGGCTTTTTTCACCTGACAACCGATAATTTTGCCATAGGTAGCCAATTGTTCGAATGCTGCGATACGATAAGTATCGATCGTCACCATAGCCACAGAGTCAGCACCATGCTGTTTAGCAAATTGTGCTGCTAATTTCGCTACGGTTGTAGTCTTACCCGTTCCGGTTGGACCTACTAATGCAACCACACCACCTTGAGATACGATATTTTGCCCTGCAATATTTAATCGGTTTGCCATTAATTTTAGTACAAATAACCAAGCTTGCCTCTCATCACTACTATCTGGAGCAAAACTCAGCATTTGTTCAGCCAATCCGGCATTAATACCCATCTCTTGTAACTCTTGACCAAGATAATGTTTGATCGGATTTTGACGTTGACGATCCTGATGAATTAAACCTGCTACTTGGTGCGTAAGTACATTTCGCAAGGAATGCAGTTCAGCTTTAATTTCTGCCATACTTTCTGCGTGTTGTGAATTATCAGGCGTATTTATAGGGGCAGGATTAGTTCGCGCCTCTCTTGCTGGCTCAGGGGTGAAACGGGTGCTTTCAGGTGAATTAAACGCGAGTTTACTCGCTTGATGTGGTTCCATGTCTTGGGCTTGTTGAGCCGGAAAATACGAATTATCAAGCGATTGCTCTGCTTGTTGTTGCTTTTCTAACAGCGCACGTAAACTATCCTGCCCTGAATCACCAATAATTTCACTGAGGGTCGCCGACGGTTTAATTTTTTGTGGAGTATAAGTCTCAGCGTTATTTCCACCAGTCATTGCTCGTTGGGGTGACAATAGTTTCTCACCATGCGGTTCTTTATCATAAGCCGCCACCAGTTCAATCCCATTTACTGTTTTTTTATTGGACATGATCACAGCATCGGCACCTAGCTCTTCCTTTACAAGGCGCAATGCGTCACGCATATCTTTTCCAGTAAAACGTCTGATTTTCATCTTAATACTCCAACCTAAGTGTCAATTGTTTGGTTAAGGGCAACTATTTGCCGATTGAACTGACAATTTTAATTTGTTTATCATCAGGTATTTCTTGATAAGACAACACATGCAGTCCTTGCACGGTGTTCTTAAAGAATCGAGATAACACGGGTCTTAATAGCCCTGACGTCAATAATACAGATGGCTCGCCGGCAATTTCTTGATGCTGACTTGCTTCATTTAAAGACTGCTGTAGCCGCTCAGCAAGACCGGGCTCAATACCTGCGCCATCCTCACCGCCAGCTTGTAATGACTGATGCAACATCTGTTCCAAGTCAGGGGATAAGGTAATTACTGGAATTTCCTGTCCGCCATTATTGATGTTTTGTATGATTAACCGCTTCAACGCAATCCGTGTTGCTGATACCAGCACGTCGGGATCTTGACTCTTTGGCCCATATTCTCGAAGGGTTTGTACAATCGTGCGCATATCTCTAATAGGCACACCTTCATACAGTAAGGTTTGGAGTACTTTCACAACCGTACTCAAGCCCAGAATATCAGGGGTTAATCCTTCGACTAATTTAGGCGATTGCTTTTCCAGCATATCTAACAATTGCTGCACTTCTTCATGACCTAATAATTGATACGCGTTGGTCGTCAATAATTGACTGACATGAGTCGCGATGACCGTCGGGTTATCTACGACGGTATAGCCGAGTGTTTGCGCATGTTCACGTTGTTCAGGTTTAATCCATACTGCTTCCAAACCAAAGGCAGGATCTTTTGTCGCTTCGCCATTTAATTGACCAAAGACTTGGCCAGGGTTGATTGCCATTTCACAATCATGAGCAATGTGTGATGAACCCACCGTCACTCCCATCATAGAGATCGAATAATGATTGGGGTGTAAATCTAAATTATCGCGAATATGTACAGGTGGAATAAGGAAACCAAGCTCTTGTGATAGCTTTTTACGCACGCCTTTAATGCGGGTTAACAATTCTCCATTTTGCGATTTATCGACCAAGGGAATTAAGCGATACCCGACTTCTAAGCCGATAGTGTCGACTTGCTGAACATCATCCCAACCTAAGTCTTTAGCTTCTAATGGCGCTGAAGATTGTGGTTGCAGTGCCATGTTTTGGTCATCTTCAACTTGTTTTTTCTTTGACCAGTCGCGATAAAAAGCATATCCAGCAACTGCAGCAGCTAAACTTAAAAAGGATAAATGTGGCATACCTGGAACGACACCCATTACAAATAAAATACCTGAGGTGACATATAATGCTTTCGAATTGGCTAGTTGATGACGAATTTCGACGCCCATTTCTTGATCGTCATTTTCTCGAGTCACAATAATGGCGGTTGCCACAGATAAGAGTAATGATGGAATTTGTGCGACGAGGCCGTCACCGATAGTCAATAACGTATACACTTCGACCGCGTTACCAAACCCTAAATCATGCTGCATCATTCCGATAAACAAGCCACCAATGATATTGATTAACATGATAAATAGGCCTGCAATCGCATCCCCTTTCACAAATTTTGACGCACCGTCCATCGAACCATAAAAATCGGCTTCAGCTGTAACTTCTTCACGGCGTGTTCGTGCTTGTTCTTGGTCAATATATCCAGCATTTAAATCAGCATCGATAGCCATTTGCTTACCTGGCATCGCATCTAAGGTAAACCTAGCTGAGACTTCAGAAATACGACCTGCACCCTCTGTTACGACTTTGAAATTGATGATTAGGAGGATGATGAATACGACAATACCGACAGCATAATTACCACCGATAACCACTTCACCAAATGATTGAATAACTTTACCCGCAGCGTCTCCGCCCTCATGGCCATACAACAACACCACTCGTGTGGACGCGACGTTTAACGCGAGACGCAACACCGTCGCGATCAACAATATAAAGGGGAAAATACCAAAATCAATCGGGCGTTTGGTAAACACGGAGACGAGGATAACGACAAGTGATAACGCAATATTAAAACTGAACAAAATATCGAGTAAAAAAGGCGGCATCGGTAAAATAACCATGCCCATGATGGCCAACACGACAATGGGTGCGCCTAAACCCGTGGTCAAATTCTTGAAACTACTGCGATCAATATTTTGAAAATAAGAAGCTAATTGCATTTACGTTTCTTTGACGGTAAATAAATAGATATTTAGGTATAATCAACTACCGTGCCAAGTTCTCGTTTTTTAGCTGATTAGTGTTAACGTCGTAATTCAGGAGGGATGGGTAATTCTTTAGGTAACGCTTTGGGACGCATCCCTTTACCGTTTTTATAGGCTTTGATTTGATAAACATACGCGAGCACTTGGGCTACTGCCATAAATAGTTTTTGTGGTACTTCTGCATTGACATCCGTGGAATAATAAATGGCACGCGCCAGCATCGGTGAAGCAATAAGAGGCACTCCATGAGCCCCTGCTACCGTCCTAATGTGCATCGCTAACTCATCCACACCTTTAGCTACCATCACAGGGGCGCGATCGCCCTCTTGATCATATTTGATTGCCACCGAATAATGGGTCGGGTTCGTCACGATGACATCCGCCATAGGGACATCTTGCATCATACGGTTCGCCGCTGATTGATATTGTAAGCGCTTAATCCGCGCTTTAACCATAGGATCACCTTCGGCGTTTTTGCGCTCGTCTTTGACTTCTTGTTTCGACATTTTCAAATCTTTATTATGTTTGAAAATTTGATACGGTACATCCATCAACACTATAGGTAGCATAGCAAGAGTTAATAATAAAAATGCCCATTCAATCATGCCTAACGCGTGATATATATTGAGTGGAAACTGCTCTTGATCAAGATGTAGTGCCTCATCTTTATAAAACATCAAAGCAAAATATGCCATTCCACTAATCACCACGACTTTGGAAATAGACTTAATTAATTCAACTAACGCATTGAGTCCAAACATGCGCTTAAATCCAGCCAATGGACTAATTTTACTTGCTTTTGGCGCAGCACCCTGCCAGGTAAAGTTATAACCGCCAATCGCAATACTGCCATACACGCCACCGACTAACGCAACAATTAAAAATATCAGCACAGGCATTCCAATCGCGTCAAATACCCACGCCCATGCTTGAAACATCTGAGTCTCATCATAGGTTTCTTGGCGGGATAACGTAAACGTGCGTTGCATGACCGCAAACAAGGCTTTGGCAATATAGTGACCAAACATGATAAATCCCAGCGCACTCGCCATTAATACCAGCGCAGTAGATAGCTCTCGCGATCGCGCAACCTGTCCTTTATCTCTGGCATCATCTTGTTTTTTGGCCGTTGCGTCCTCGGTCTTATCATAATCATCAGCCATGTTATTGACACACCGCGACGAGTTGACACATCAATGTCATTGCCCTTTCCCATTGTAGCTCAAAGTGGGTCGTGAGATTTTCTAACGTCAAAAAGATAATAATCAGCCCCATTATTTGGGCAATGGAAAAACCAATACTGAAAATATTTAATTGCGGCGAGGCTTTCGTCATTACACCAAATGCTAAATTGACAATTAGTAAAGATACAATGGGCGCTAAGGCGACGGTAATCGCTGAGATAAACATCCATGCGCCCCAAAGTGCAATTTCTTTATATTGCTCAGCACTGAACCAGGCCTCTCCGACTGGAAATGCGGTAAAACTGGCAGTGATCATTTGGATCATCGCCAAATGTCCATCAATTGACCAAAAAATCAACGTTGCTAAAATCAAATAAAACTGACCCACAGCAGGTACTGAAATACCATTTACCGGATCGACAATAGACGCAAAGCCTAGACCTGTTTGCATTGCAATTATTTGACCCGCAAGTACAAACGTATCTAACACCATGGCAGAAATAAAGCCTAGTGCGATACCAATGACGACCTGTTGGATCATAATGACAAAAGAAGCAGGTGAAAATAAATCTGGCACATTGACCGTCGGCATTACAGGTAAGATAGCTAGGGTTAACAAGACGGCTAGCAAGGTTCGCACGGGAGTAGGAATCGTCCGCGCGCTTAAACCAATCATAGAAATCAACATGCCTGAGATCCGCAAAAACGGCAACAAAAAATCGCTCAATGTTTGCATGATCGTGCTTGATAATAATTCCATTTTTACCGTTATCCAACGATCTGTGGAATACGATGCACCATATCAATGGTGTAATCCATAAACTTATTAACCAACCAATTACCGCCCCAGCTTAAGGCTAATAATGTAATTAACAAACGCGGTAAAAAACTCATCGTTTGTTCATTGATACTCGTGGCAGCTTGGAATACCGCTACAACCAAACCAATTAATAAGCCAGGTACAATAATCGCTGATACTAATATAATAACCATTAACATGGCTTCACGTAATAATTCGACAAAGACTTCAGGTGACATAAATCCTCCTAGGTGCCCATTCCAAAGCTGGTTGCTAAGGTACCAAAAATAAGATTCCAACCATCGACTAAGACAAATAACATGAGTTTAAACGGTAAGGAAACAATCATTGGCGACAACATCATCATCCCCATTGCCATCAAAATCGAGGCGACAACCAAATCTAATATTAAAAAGGGAATAAAAAGCATAAAGCCAATTTGGAATGCAGTTTTGAGTTCACTGGTGACAAAAGCTGGGATCAATACGGTCATTGGCACATCAGCCGGCTCATCAAATTGATCTTCATAACCGCCAATCCTGACAAAGGTTTCCAAATCTTTAATCCGCGTTTGCGACAACATAAACGCACGCATCGGTAATTTAGCCGCTTCAAATGCTTGCATCGATGTCATCTCTTCAGTCAGATATGGCTGTAATGCGGTTTCATTAACCTCTTCAAACACCGGTGCCATGATAAACATGGTTAAAAATAGACTCACCCCAATAATGATTTGGTTCGAAGGTGATTGCTGTAATCCTATTGCCTGCCGTAAAATTGACATCACCACAATGATCCGCGTAAATGCGGTCATCATCATGACGAATGCAGGGATCAAACTCAGCGCCGTCATAATAAATAGCGCTTGTAATGTCATTGAATAATCTTGCGTACCATCCGCGTTGTTCGTGACAGTGACAGCAGACAAGCCTTGTTGTGCAGATGCATCGGTACATAATAACAATAAGCCTAGGATGGCTCCGCTGCGCCATATCCAGCTAAAGTTAAGGGTATTGAATCGTTTCCAAGATTGACCACTACACTCATGATTTATTTTCATTTTGACTCTCCTGAGTGATTACCTGATGACCGTTGAGAACCCGAAGAAGATTGCTTATCGGTATTTTTCATCTTGGGATTGATCGCTTGGGCCATCGCTTGGGTTAATTTTTGCTGAAACGAACTTGCGCTTCCTCCTTCGTTCACCGACTCGATATGTATGGGGGAAGTAAGGTGAGCCAAATGATTGATGTTGTGCGCAGTCACACCGAGCATGTGTTGCTCTTGCCCTACTTGCACGACAATGACGCGCTCTTTAGTGCCCGCCACTAGACTGGCGATCACTTTAAGCTCTCCTTTACCTGCTTGGGTGACATTAAACCGACGCATGATAAATGCCAGCGCAAAAATAATAGCGATCACAAACAATAAAGAGAAAAATATTGACGCTATTTGCGTAATGCTACTAAAGTCAGTTGTGTCTTGTGCGTAGGTTGGCACAGAGAATAGACTAAGGGCGATGACCTGAAATAGGCTAGCACCCTTGATTTTAAAGAGGTTATTACTTAAGTTTTTTAATTCTTTCGATTTGAGATATAACATCAGTTAACCGGATTCCAAATTTATCGTTGACCACTACTACTTCTCCATGAGCAATCAACGTGCCATTTACTAACACATCTAGTGGTTCACCGGCAACTCGGTCTAATTCGACCACGGATCCTTGGTTTAACTGCAACAAATTTCGGATACTAATACTGCTTTTACCTACTTCCATCGATATATTTACAGGAATATCCAAAATCGTATCTAACTTACCTTTATCGTAAGCATCACTACCTGCATCAGATAATTCATCTAAGTCTGCGACTTGCACAGTATCAGCACCTTGCTCTAACACTGTTTCACCCTCTGGTGTATTGTCATTTGCTTCTGCATCCGCTTGTTCAGCCATTGCTGCAGCCCAATCATCATTGTCATCACTCATACATCACCTTTTGTGTGTTAGGTTACATATCTGCTTCTAAGACACGTAACTCTCTTTCATTATCAATTACTTCGCCACCACGGGTAAGTAATTGCAGCTCCGATTTGACCGATGTCGGTCGAGGAATTTTTTCCATTATTTGTAAAGCTAGGTGATCTCTAGAACGTCCTAGTTTAGCCCTGAATGAAGGTAAGTCTTCAATCAAGACAGTAATATGTTCAGGCATATCTATGGGTAAAATATCTCCAGGTTGCATTTCCATTACATCCCGTAAGGTGACTTTTAAATCCAGCATATGCGTACTTAATTCGACATCCACATCCATAATTTCATCGCGTAATGCCTTGCTCCATCTAAAGTCAGTATCTTCTTTATCAGACTGCACACCCGCGTCTAACAATTCGCGGATAGGCTCGAGCATTGCGTATGGCAGGGATACATGAAAATCACCGCCCCCCCCATCCAACTCAATGTGAAACGAGCTGATCACCACTACTTCGGTTGGGCTGACGATATTTGCCATCGCCGGATTCACCTCTGAATCTAGATATTCAAATGTTACATCCATCACCGGTGACCAGGCTTCTTTATAATCTTCAAATATTATTTTTAACAGCATTTGAATGATACGTCGTTCTGTAGGGGTAAATTCTCGCCCTTCAATTTTGGCGTGATAACGTCCATCACCACCAAAAAAGTTATCAACTAAGATAAATACCAAGCGAGCTTCCATGGTAATCAAGCCGGTTCCTTTGAGTGGTCTAAAACGTACCATGTTCAAACTTGTTGGAACAAATAGCGTATGCACATATTCGCCAAACTTAATCATTTGTATGCCATTAATCGATACTTCAGCTGAGCGACGCATCATATTAAATAAGCTCACGCGCATATGCCTAGCAAATCGTTCATTGACGATTTCGAGTGTCGGCATCCGTCCACGTACAATCCGATCTTGTGATGAAAAATCATATTCAATGGTATCTTCATCCAACCCTTTTTGAGGCGGCTCATCATCGACATCATCGACCCCGTGGAGCAACGCATCAATTTCATCTTGGGAGAGTAAATCACTCACAATATTCGCCTTTTATTGCATAACAAAGCCGGTAAAAAGTACCTTTTCTACCACTTCATTGCCTGTTATATCTTTTAATGCCCGCTTAACCTCTCGTACTGACGCAACTTTGAGCGTTTCTTTACCAGAGGCACTACTTAATTCTTCTGCATTAGTTGCACTAAACACTTGCAGTAATGTACCTTCTATCAATGGAATATGAGTCCGCGCCAAACTTTCGTTATCTACACCGCGAACCAATAATTGCACCTTAATTTGTACCAATCGTTCACGATCTTGGCCAGGTACATTAAAGGTAAATGGTCGAGGCATTCCCACATACATCGCTTCGAGGTGACTATTGTCCAGCACTTCTTCTTCGATGACTTCCTCAGCAATAACACCGTCGCCATTTGCAGCAGCATCGTCGTCACCCATAAATAAAAAGTAATAAGCCACACCACCACCTAAAGCCAAAAGTAACACCACGGCGATGATAATAATAAGCTTACCTTTACCGCCTTTCTTATCTTCTTCATCGGCCATAATGGATCCTTAAATTAGTGAACATAAAATCAGGCATAATAGTCAATTCCACCTATCGTTCCGTTTTTAATAGTTTGTTCTGCAATAATGTTGCCAGTCTGTACCGTTTCGTCTACTTTCATTGACGATATCTCTTTTTGGCTTGTTTCATCTTGTCCAAAAGCCCCCTGTTCTCCAGCTGAATTATCTTGATTCACAGACGATTCTCCTAAAGATAAACCTTGCTCTGCCAGCATCTCTCGTAATCGTGGCGTTGCTTGCTCTAATGCTTCTCGCGCTTGGGTAGATTGCACTACCATACTGACGGTTGCCGAATCACCATTCATGCTAATCTTTACTTGCATCGCCCCTAAATCCTCTGGATCAAGACGCAATTCAGCTGAAATTTGACGGTTGTTATTCATCCAACGCACTTTTTCAGCTAATTGCTGCTGGCCTTCAGGCTTAAATAAGTTTACGGATTTATCAAAGGAAGTGTGCGGTGGTAATTTTGTTTGTTCCAATTGTCCAACTGAGACTTCTGAATTTTGGCGCATCAAATCGACTGCACCGCTCATCCCAGTGCTATAAGTGTCAACAACTTGACTCGGGTTCGTCAAAGGATTCATTCCTAATACACCAAGGGTATTAGTTAATTGTTGAACGACTTGATCGAGTTTTAACGGCATCACATCTGTTTTAGGTAAGCTGTCTTGCACTAACGCAGACAAATCAATACCCGCTATATTGCCATTTTGTAATTGTGCTTTCATTTCTGCTAGACCACTTTTTAAGTTATTCACAAATTGCTGTGCCTCACCTAGGTTTTTTTGGTCTTGCTCAAGTCGCGTAAAAATATGCTGAGCGACTTGTTCTAATTGTTTTGGCGATAGTTGTAATAATGTTTCTTCTACATCAGCTGCTAATTTCTCATTCGCGTGTTCAGTTAATGCTTGCTCCGTGGCATTCATCCCGAACATTGTACCGGCAACAGCGCCAGCCGTCAGTTCAATAGATGGTTCAGCTATCGCTAAAGCATTAGCAATCTCTGCGGAATCGAGTAAGGAACTATGCATGATTATTTCCCCCTCTAATACTTCGTCAGTCATTGTTACTGCAGCTTGTAACGTGATAACCTCTGCCATATTTTGGGCACCATTGGGCGCATCCATTGATACCTCAAGCGAAGTTTCCGTACCATTAAGCCCAGTATCTATTGCTTGCGACTGACTGACTAGTTCATGCCAATCACTATCATAATCGGCTTGAATACTTTCAGCATCGACGGAGGGTAATGGTGCGGACTCCAAGTGCGACTCGACGCTGTTATGCTGGGTTGGTAATTTCGCTAGGGCATGCGATTGCGTTTGGACATGATCGAACGACGCTTTAAAGTTTTCATCAAGTGCACCGACAGTTTGCTTCTCAGACGTTGCAGAACTATACCCAGTACCAGGTGCTGTACCAGAGGCAAGTTCTGTCATTTTAGAGGCAAATAATTGCATGATTGATATTCCTTAACTATCTAAATTCATTGCTATACAGGCTTTAACTAGGTAAAACCTGATGTATTTATCGGTTCTTATATATTCAGCATAAATAAGATTGCAAAAGGCAAGCCAACATTAAAAAATGGATTTGTTCCTTAAAAATCGTTGGATCGCAAAATCATCATGCACCGCTTGTTCTTTGCGGAGACGTTGGGAAGTTAGCAAGGCTTGTTTTTTGGCAATTAATTGTTCAATTGCTTTGCGCTTTTGTTGAGTCTGTTGCCAGATAGTTTGACGTTGAGTTTGCACTAATTTGGATTGGTTCATTTGGCGAGATTGTTGTTCACACGCTTTATCTAACTGACCAATAAACGATAGCGATTGTTGATATTGACCCGAACGGATCCCTAAAGAAGCATCATCTAATATCCCTTGAATATATTGCTGACGATACTGCTCCAACTGGTCTAATTTGACTTGCTGCTGATTGGCATGCACTTGTGCTTGCTGAAACGCATGAAGTGCCTGCGCTTCCTTTCGCTCTTCAAGCTCTAACACCAATGTAAGTTGTTTCACCGACATGTGTAGTCGTCCTTATTGGTTTAATCCCGAGGCAAGGGTGGACATTGTTTCATATGACTCTTCAAAATTGATGACTTGTTTCATACCTTGCTGGTAAAACGCTTTTATTGCCGATTCGGCTGCAATGGCTAAATCGATACGTTTATCGGTACCACGGGTATAGGCACCAATACTAATTAAATCTTTATTTTGTTGATACAGCGCGTGGGTCTGGCGAATGCGCCGAGCTTGTTCAATATGTTCTTCATTAACTATATTTGGCATCACACGACTGATCGATGCTTCCACATCAATAGCAGGAAAATGCCCCGAATCAGCAAGTGAACGAGACAACACAATGTGCCCATCTAAAATTGCACGCGCTGCATCAGCAATCGGATCTTGCAGATCATCGCCTTCAGTTAATACCGTATAAAATGCGGTGATCGAGCCTTGATTTTTATTACCACGCCCTGCGCGTTCAACTAATGCAGGTAAGCGTGCAAACACCGAAGGCGGATAGCCTTTGGTAGCTGGAGGTTCGCCCACTGCTAACGCAATTTCACGCTGTGCCATCGCATAACGCGTCAATGAATCAATCAATAACAGTACGTTTTTACCTTGATCACGAAAATACTCTGCAACGGTCACCGCCGTTTCACAGCCTTTCAGGCGCATCAATGGTGATGTATCGGCTGGCGCAGCAACCACAACGGCTTTCGCTCGATCTTCTTCGGTTAATATATCTTGGATAAACTCTTTGACTTCCCGTCCCCGTTCACCGACGAGCCCGACAACGACAACATCCGCTTTAGTCCCGCGCGTCATCATCCCCATCAATACACTTTTACCGACACCACTACCCGCAAACAACCCCATACGTTGACCATTGCCAACGGTAATCATACTATTGATCGCTCGCACGCCAACATCGAGCGGTTCGCAAATTGGCTCTCTTAATAATGGATTGATTGGCGAAGATGTCGTGGGGACGCGTTTTTGAGTATGAATTTTACCTAACCCGTCCAAGGGGGCACCATTGGCATCGATCACCCGCCCCAGTAATGCATCACCGACAGGCAAACCGGTTTCTTTTTGTAAAGGATGCACCCGCGATCCAGGTATAATTCCCTTCACATTCTCAGTTGGCATTAAATACGTAATATCCGCAGCAAATCCAACGACTTCGGCTTCAATTTGACCATCAATCGTTTGCACTAAACATTGACTGCCCACCGGCATATTGCAGCCGATAGCTTCAAGTGTGAGTCCGATCCCACGTACGAGTTTACCCGAGGCGATCGCTGGTGCTTTTGGCACTTGATCAATTAACGCGTTGATTTTGTCACTAAGTGTTTGTGCCATTGAGCAACCCTTGTTCAAGCATGAATTTATCCAGTACTTGACGCATTCTGCGTTCGATGGTCATGTCGACTGAATTATTTACTGTCGTGATATCACAGCCGCCCCGAGAGATCGTTGGATCGCTGGTAAATTGCCAGCCATTTTGTTCAATTTGTTCGCTACCAAAGTGTTCAGTAACAATATCCAGATCTTTAGGATTCAGTTTTACTGAATAATGCGCCTGAGCCATAGGTAATACGTTATAACCGGTTTGAAGGGCTTGCGTAATCACTTCAGGATTAGTCTTCACTTCTACTTGGAGAACACTTTTCGTTAAAGCTAAAGTCAGATGCAGCAGTTGTTCTTCAAGAGAATCATCTATCTTCGAAATAGGATGATACAACGTATTAGCTAATGATTTAAATAATTCGGCGTGCAATTCAACGCGCTGTAAACCTTCTTTCGTGCCGGTTTTAGTGCCTGACTCGACTCCTTCAGCTTCGCCTTTGGCAAAACCAGAGGCATAGCCTTCTTCGTGGCCTAGCTCTAACCCTTCGGCATGACCTTGGGTTAATCCGTCTTGATAAGCTGCTTGGCGAATTTCTTCAATATCGCGCGCGGTTAACGGTTTAAGTTCAATTTCTTCCTCGGGCGGCTCAAATTTCCAACCTGGACGTTTATTAATGGCATTGGTGTTTGTCGTTTGAACATCAGTGGGTGTGACCTGAGGTATCGACCATGGTTTAAAATCATTATTAGATGAATGAGTCATAAATTACAGGAAGTCATCACCACCGCCACCACCGAGCATGATTTCACCAGCATCAGCTAAACGACGAGCGATAGATAAGATTTCTTTTTGTGCAGTTTCAACTTCAGATACGCGAATCGGCCCTAATGCCTCTAAATCATCCATGAGCATCTCAGCAGCACGTTTGGACATGTTGCTGGTGATTTTATTTTTCAAGGATTCGTCCGCACCTTTGATTGCTTTGAGTAATGATTCTTGCTGTACTTCACGTAAAATAGTCTGAATTCCGCGATCATCTACATCAATTAGGTTATCAAAGACAAACATCAAGTCTTGGATTTGTTGACTCATTTCCTCATCTTGTTCACGAATTGCATCCATTAATTGACCTTCAACATTCGTATCGAGATAATTCATGATATTCGCAGCTGATTTTAAGCCACCCATTTTCGCGGCTTGTGTGCCAGCTTGTCCAGCAAATTGTTTCTCCATTATTTCGTTTAATTCTTGTAATGCTGCCGGCTGAACTTCTTCTAAGTTAGCGACCCGCATCAGTAAGTCTAAGCGAACTTTTTCTGGAAACTGAGACAATATCTCTGCTGATTGCTCAGGCTCAAGATACGACATGACAATGGTTTGGATTTGTGGGTGTTCATTACGAATAATGCTCGCGACTTGTTTCGAATCCATCCATTTTAAGGACTCTAACCCTTTGGCGCCGTTGCCAGATAATATTTGGTCGACTAAATTTGCGGCTTTATCTTCGCCTAACGCTGCAGTCAAGGCGCGTCGCACGAACTCTTGGCTTTGGAAACCAATGGTAGAATAATTTTGAATTTCCTCAATAAAACTTTTATGCACAGCAGTAATTTTTGGTTGAGTCATATCCTCAATCCCCGCCATTGCTTGACCAAGACGTTGGACTTGTTTGGGCTCCAGATGTTTTAAAATCTGAGCGGCATCTTCTTCTGACAACGATAGCAATAAAATAGCGGCTTTTTCTATGCCTTCTAATTTAGAGACATCATATCCTTGTTGTTCATTTTCAGGGGGCATTGTTATTCATCCATCATTAACCAGCCTTTGACCGCTTGCGCTGACAATTCTGGTTCGTTAGCGACTAAGGCGCGAACTGCTTTAAGTACATCTTCATCTTTATGTAAATCAGGCATATTTAATGACCCATCAGCAGCAAAACCGACTTGACCTTCATCAAATTCCGAAGACAGCATTTCTAACGCTTCATCACCTAAATCTAACCCTTCATCGGCGTCAAACTCAGAAGCCTCAAAGCCACTATTCGGGTCAATCAGACGTTTGAGCATAGGACGAACAACAAAAATAATTAACGATAAAATGACGAGCGCACTTAACGCTAGTTTTAATAAGGGTAAAAAGCGTGGGTTTTCCCAAAAAGGCATTTCATCAACAACCCCCAAATCCATACGATTAAATGGAATGCTTACGACTTCTAGCGAATCACCACGCGTCACATCAAAACCAATCCCACCTTGCAAAACACGACGAATATTGAGTAACTCTTCGGGATTGCGTGGTGCCGTTGATATAGTTCCATCTTCGCCAGTCGTACTAAGATAATCGACTGCGACCGAAACACTTAAACGGCTTAGTATTCCTGTTTGTTGTTTTGTATGACTAATTGTAGAGTCTAATTCATAATTACGCGTCGATTCTTTGGATGTATTCGACGGAGAAGGATTTACTGCGCCATTTGCCCCATTGCCACCATTCGCTTGCTCTGGAATATTCGCATCTAACGGTGGTTGATTAGTTAAGGCACCAGGAATGCCTGCAATAACTGACCCCATGGTGGTAGTTTCAAAGGTTTTTTCCGAACGGACAGCGGGAAGATCTGGGTTAAAACGACGCTGCGTTTGTTCTACAGAAGTAAAATCCATAGTCACATCAACTTGCGCGGTGTAATTGCCCATCCCAATGATAGGAATTAATATCGAGTCAATCTTCCCTAGATATTCACGTTCACGCTTATTTTCAATTTCATATTCTTTACGAGCACGAGATGAGACAGAGTTTTGTGAGCCTGAATTTAATAGACGTCCTGAGCTATCAGTAACAGTGACCAGTTCAGGCGTCATACCTTGTACAGCACTGGCAACGATATCGACAATCGCATCGACTTCTTCTGAGCTGATCATGGTGTTACGTTTAGTACTAAGTACTACAGTCGCAGAAGGTTTTCGCTCTCGACGCGCAAACACATTTTCTTTTGGTATGGCCAAAAGTACTTGTGCAGCCTGTACGCCATTCATTTTTTCTATGGTCCGAGCAATGCGTTGTTCACGAGCATGCTTTAAGCGTTCCATTTCTAAACGTTGACTGACGCCAAAGCCCATATCTTGCATGATAATATCAGTGCCTTCGTCTTTATTTTGCTGTAAACCTTGACGCGTTAAGCCTAATTTGATGCTGTGAAAATCATTGTCTTTAACCAATATGGTACTGCCTTCAAGGCGGTATTCTATTTTGTTTTGGTCAAAATAATCGAGTGTTTCGATTAATTCTTGAGTTTGATAAGTACCCATTGGACGATATTCTGGTTCTTGTGCCCAGACGGCAATAAAAATAGCAATTGCGACACAAATCACCAGTGCCACAATGATAGTTAATTGACGCATCATATCCGCAGTGCCAACTAAATCTAATAATCCTGATTTTGGCTCATTACTGTTATTCGATGAATGCTCATCTGGAAGTGCTAATTCTGTGCTTGTGGTTTCAGCCATGAGAGTTCTCTTATACCGGCATGTTCATGATAGTTTTATACGCTTCAAGTACTTTATTTCTAACTTGAACCGTCGCTTCGAACGCAATACCAGACTTCTCTTTAGCCACCATGACATCTGCTAAACTTAAACTTGGGTCGCCCATATCAAACGCATTTTGCATATTCCTTGATGCACCTTGTAAATTATTAACGTTGTTGATAGCACTGGTTAGCATATCGGCAAATTCACTACCTGAACCATTGACTTGATTTGGTTGCATTGGCATTGGAGCAGGTTTGATTTCACCGACCATCGATTGCATTTCTTGGTACAATGCGTTTGCTTTGACTTCCATATATCACCCCTAGTGCGACGAATTCATGACGCTTTGTGACTCAATTGTGCGTCAATTAATACTCTTATGAGGTATAACGCAAATCTCGTACCAACTCTGTTAACTATTTATCTAAACAGGCAGTTTCTTGCCGTTTAAGGTAATTCAATCCCTACTTCACGCATTTTGGCTAATTTATAACGTAAGGTACGTGGGCTGATCCCTAGTTTTTCAGCCACATCTTTGCGTTTCCCGCGACATTGCTCGAGCGTATCCAAGATAATTTGATGTTCTTGGTGCTGTAATTCACTGCCTAATAAGGCGCTATTGGAATCCTCTTGTTCGATGCTAACCACTTGACGAGGCATAATTTGGGTGTCCGATTCGAGCATCAAATCGTGAGAATCAATGACATTGCCCTCGCATAAAATCAGTGCCCGTTGGATCACATTTTCTAGCTCTCGAACATTACCTTGCCAGCGGTGTTGCGTTAATTTATGTCGTGCTGAGGCGTTTAATTTAACTGCCGGCATGCCGGTTGAGATGTGTTTTTGAATTAAATGCTCAGCTAAGGGAATAATATCCCCAGGTCTTTGGGCTAATGGCAACCACTGCAATGGAAAAACGTTAAGACGGTAATACAAATCTTCTCTAAATTGTCCCGCTTGCACAGCTTGCTGTAAATCACGGTTAGACGTTGCCAGTACGCGGACATCTAAATCAATAGTTTTTCTAGATCCAAGACGCTCCACTTCTTTTTCTTGCAAGACGCGTAATATCTTGGCTTGCAGAGATAAGTCCATTTCAGTAATTTCATCGAGTAATAATGTGCCACCTTGCGCTTGTTCAAACTTACCCGGACTAGCTTGTACTGCTCCGGTAAATGCACCTTTGTCATAGCCAAATAACGTCGCTTCGAGCATGTTTTCTGGGATCGCAGCACAATTAATCGCAATGAATGGTTTGTGTTTTCGTGGTGAATGATCATGAATATAACGAGAGATCACTTCTTTACCTGAACCTGAGGGTCCCATTACCATGACTGTTGCTTCAGATGCTGCGACTTTGCGCGCGAGCGTTAATAACTCGATACTAGAAGGATCGCCGACCACAGGATCGGTTGATTCGACTTTTTGTAATGGTGCATAGCGATCCACTAAATTGAGTAATACTTGTGGTGCAAATGGCTTTGATAAATAGTCAGTCGCACCATCTCGCATCGCTTTGACCGCGTCATTAATCGTGCCAAATGCCGTCATCAGCAAAACCGGCATTTGTGGGTATTTTTGTTTAATACTGCGTAATAAATCTAAGCCCGATAAGCGGCCTAATTGAATATCACTGATCACCAAATCGACTTGGGTATTGGATAGCTCTAATAACCCCTGCTCCACATCTACCGCAGTAAACACGGTATAACCACCCAATAGTAACGTGTCTTCTAACGCTTCACGTAAACCAGGATCATCTTCTACAATCAAAATTTTTGATGACAACATATTTATTTCTCCGTTGGATGGTTGAGATGCTGACAAGGAATTGACAGCATAAATGTTGCCCCTTGGTGTGCATTATTTTGGGCAGTAACTTGACCGTGATGCGATTTGGCAACTGATTGCACAACAGCCAGTCCTAACCCCGTTCCATGGGTCTTTGTCGTGAAAAATGGTGTAAATATTTGTGTTAGGTGTTTCTCCGGCAGTCCAGTTCCCTCATCAATAATAGATAGATGACATTGTGATGCCGATTCAATTTCAATTTTCAAGGTAACTTTACGTTCAGGGGGCGTGACTTGGAACGCATTATGGATCAAGTTTTCAAGTGCCCCGTTCAATGCCACTTTATTACCTAGCATTTGATATGAGGCTAATTCTTGCCTGGTTACACTAAATTCATACTGTAACCGATGGCCATATTTTTCTTCAATACCGGTTATATTTTCCGCGACAGAATCAATCAAACAGGTCAATGTCAATTGCTCGATGACTTGCTTATCTCCGCTTTTGGCAAATAACAGCATGTCATTAACTTGCGTCTCAAGCTCTTTGAGGCGGTCGACTATTTTCCCTGAAAATTTCTCTCGCGCAGCAAACGGCACATCTTGCGCTTTGAGGTTTTCTGCATATAGCAACGCTGAAGATAGAGGAGTTCGGATCTGATGCGCTAGCGTCGCGACCATACGGCCTAAAGAAGACAAGCGCTGCATATGACTAATCCGCGCTTGCAACAAGCGCGTTTCCGTCAAATCAGTAATGACAATTAATTGACCCAGTTGATTGGCCAAGGGTGATGTCGAGACTTTGACTAATAGACCGTTTTTTAATGATACTTCATGCCCATCATTCACTTTGGGATCAAAGGCTAACTCAATAATATCGCGCCATAGTTGATGTAACAACGGCACACCCAACAAACTATTCGCTTGCGCATTTGCTTGTATCACTTTGCCTTTGTTGTTTAATACCACTAAGCCATTTGGCATAGCGTCAAAAATGGCCACGTGCTGTTCTGTATTGAGTAAAGGTTCAGGCTCACGACGAATACTAAACACCTGCTTAACCTGAGTCAGTTCAGCGGTATCATTGATCGGGGACACTAGCATGATTATCTCGCTTGTTAGTCAATTAACCGGCAATTATTTGCCGCTATATCCTAGTTAAAGCAGAGAGTGTGCCAATATTAAAAAACCACTATAAATAGTGGTTTTTATTGATATTTATTAAGGAGTTATATCTTACTCACGGCAAATTTGATACTTGCGCATTTTTTCAACCAAGGTAGTTCTACGCATACCTAATTGGTCAGCAGAACGTGCTACCACCCAATCTTGTTGTTCTAACGCTTGTTGAATTAAATTGATCTCTAATTCAGATAAGTATTCTTTAAGATTAACCCCCTCCATCGGTAATGCCGCCGCCCCCGCACTTGGGATACTTGACTCTGGTGCATTACCTGCTGGTTGCTCTCGTCCAGCAAAGGCTTCATTGATCATATGTCGCTCTAACGCCGCTTCCGTTTGCGGTGACAACGATGTTGGCATTTCACCACATTGATATTTAGAGGGTAAATCAAACACATCCACTAATTTGGTAGGATACAAAATCGATAAACGCTCAACTAGGTTAGATAACTCACGCACATTGCCTGGCCACTTATATTGTGTCAATGATAACAATGATGACTCGGTGAACTTAACAATACGAGCTCCCTGTCCTTGTAAACGCGCAATCAGCTCTTGCAGTAATAACGGAATATCATTCTGACGATCACGTAATGCGGGGCTTTCAATCGGAAATACATTTAAGCGATAATACAAATCTTCGCGAAAACGCTCTTCTTGTATCATTTTATCTAAATTACGGTGCGTCGCAGCCACAATTCGGACATTGCATCTGATGGAGCGATTGCCGCCTACGCGTTCAAATGTGCGTTCTTGTAAAACACGTAATAACTTCACTTGCATTTGTAATGGCATGTCCCCAATTTCATCTAAAAAAAGTGTACCGCCTTCGGCTAATTCGAAACGACCTTTACGAGCGCTCACCGCTCCTGTAAACGCCCCTTTTTCATGGCCGAATAATTCACTTTCAAGTAATTCATCAGGAATTGCACCACAGTTGATAGGAATAAACGGCTCGTCTTTACGTGGAGACATATAATGAATATTGCGCGCGATGACCTCTTTACCGGTTCCCGATTCGCCTAAGATAAGGACGTTGGCTTCCGTTGGAGCAACTTGTTCAATCAATTTACGCACATGGCGGATTTGCTGACTCTCGCCAACAAGCGAACGAAACAAGATAGTCTTATTAGATTTTTTGAGTTTTTTGGGTTTGTTGATTAAAAAGCTACGACACTTTTCAATCATTGCAGTCAATGCAGAATACGTTACTGGCTCAATCAACTCTCCGACAATATTTGGCACTATCGATTGCGGCTCGCTCTTTTTGCCTACAATAATAAATGGAATAATCGGAAATTTCTCAGAGACATCTAGGGCGAGTGATAGATCGGATGAATCAATAAATACACCTTCTATTTCGGCACCCACTTTGAGTAACTCAATGGATTTTGAAAACTCTACAGAGCGACAATTTTCACCTAAAAAATTAACGATCGTAGACAAATTTTGGCGACGACTAATGTCATCACTAATGATTAAAAAATCTCTCATAGCTTCCATGCTCTTAGTTTGATCCGAAGACCGTTTATAATCGCTATTCAAATACATAATTAGGCTGCTGATTTTAAAGGCTCTAATTCAACAGCAAGACAATCCGATGTCTAAGTAAAAGAGCGACACTTGAATGACTAGTATAACAATATTTTGACGTTTGTCATCATTTTGGCCTTGAGAGAAATACTACAATCCGTGTAAGAGATGTGTGATTTTTGTCACATACCATTGATTTTAAATAAGTATTTTTCCTGTAATTTATGTAATCTTTTTCCTAGCATGGCGTAAACAAAAAATCATAGTTATCCACAGGCAAGGTTCTCAACCGCCCTAACTTCCTGATATTTCGAGCTTAATGGAGCATTTATTTCTCGACCTAGATGAAATACCTCAAGATCACATTCCGTCATTAACGGCGTCAAACGACAACCATTTGTCGCCACCCGAGCGTCAATATTCAGTGATTGTCGTAACGCAGTTACATACAGTCGAGTGTGATATAAAGACAAGCTGGATTGCGTCAATATTTTGTGATCTAACGCCATTGCATCATCGTCGCAAGGATAGTATTTAAACATCACCACAGCCATCTTTGCACAGTTATAAACAACATGTGGCAAGTAGTGTAATGTGTAAGCTAATGTATATTCTGATTTTGCATTGTCAGCGACATAACGAGGGATCACAACCAGACAAATATTTTCAGGTAGCTCAGATAGGTTAACATCTTGTGCATGAGTAATGACAAATAACCGTGCCTCAGGATGTGTGTTAGCAAGTGACTTTAGCCATGTGAGATATTCTGTTGCATTGTCATCGTTAAGTGACAGCGCTAGGTGAACTTGAACACTATCACAGTGTAGATTTGCAGTCGTATCATTTGCAACTATGCTCAGTTCTACACAAGAATCTCGCAGCGCTTGGCAATCTTCTGCCAGTCGAGCCAGCGGTAAAGAGGCATCATGATTAATCAACGTCACCCGTCGTGTATGTGATTGCTGCTGCAATACTGCATCGCTGCGTGCATAAATATCTGCATTACTGTAATCATAATCCAATCCATGATTAAGATGATGTAAAATTTCATCTAAACATTCATCCCAGAAGTGACTAATTAATGCCAATTTATCAGGATCACGACATGTCTCAATATTACTCATGAAAATAGCGCATAATGTGTGGACCACACTATTGAACAAATAAAACGTAATGGTCTGCTTGTCGTTCAATGAAGCAAATAATACTGCGCGTAACTCACTGCATAACGCCACAACATCACTATACGATTGCAACTGTCGATCATGGATCCGCAACGCGTTAATATCTTCATTGACCTGTGGATTTGATTTGAGTCTTAAGTAATTTTCATACCGTGGTTGGAGATGTTGAGCACTAAAACAGGTGTTTTCAAATTCTGCTTTAATTGAGACTTTATCATTCGGCAACACCAATAAATCATCATACCGTAACGGATAGGTCCCCTCTATTCGTGCGCCATCACTTAAATTAAAAATTTCGGCCTTATAATGACTGATACAAGCTTGCATATGACGACGCGCAATTTTAAATTCATATTTAGTCTGAACCGATTGACAAAAATTTCCTGGTAAGCAATGTGTCCCATAATCTTGCTGGGTAAACGTTGAGACATCTTTTGCATTTTGATAATACGCCGAGTACTTAGAGTGATGATGTGCCTTTTCTTTAAAGCCTAAATCAACACCAAATAAAAACATATTTTTGAATCCTGCCTCAAGGACAAAGTTCAGTGCAAAATTTGAAACGGTAGGGAATGCATGCTCAACAAATGCATAAGGTGAAGATTGAGCATAACCAAAAAATAATGCTGTCGACGTTTCACCGGCTTTTGCGACTAATTTTGTCTCGGGAAATAGCGCAACCACATCAGGATGAACACCGTTGCATGATATTAATGTTATTTGTTGGCGTTGTTGCGCTGTAGTAGATTGCGCAATCCAATCGAAACAGGCCCGATTTTGTTCTATTTCAGCATGATAATCAGGAATAATATTATTTTGTATTAAGGCTTTGAGCGCCGTGCCACATGAAATAATAATAACATGCGCTTGGTTGTCTTTGATATGTTCAATCGCATCATCTAATGAAGGTCCATTGCCGATCACAAACACAGGAAAATCACGCACAGAGTTGTGCAAGTTAGTCTTTTGAGGTTTGAGTAAATATTGAATCTGATGCGCAATCGAATACTCGGTATGGGCGAGTCCATACATAACGTGGTCGAGATTTTCACTCATTACTAACTGGGCTTTTAAATGTTCGCGTAACTCTGTAAACAATTGCGCTAATGCGGGATCATAATACGGCTTATAAACATACGTCGTCGCCATAATATGGACGCCGATTTTTTGGCTTTGCTGCGTGATTTCATCCAGTAACTGCTCTCCATCTTGACCAATATTGAGATATAAAGTGACATCTTTATCGATACAAGATTGTAATATTTGGCTCCAATCCAACGTAAACAATGAGCAATAAAAAAAATCTAACTGGGATTCGCATAAAAACAAATGATCAATTTCTCGTTGGTGCATTATTTTAGGCAAAATATGCCCTAAACCACATCCAAATATTAACAAGCAACTGATATGTTCAGGCATCGCAACAGTGTCACTGGGCGTGCCTGCAACAAATAGATCCTGTACTTTTTTGGTAAACCGATGCTGAATGTAATGCTCATGTTTGAAGTGGCGATAGCCGATACTCAACGTTTCTTTAGTGGGGTGACGCAAATATACTTCGAGATTTTTTGTCGCACAGGCGTCAATATCACGACTATATAAGAGTGTTTCGCTTGTCAAATTACCCGCATTAACGTTCCCATCGGCATTGACTACGGGGTGCCAAAATTGCGGCTGATATGCGCTAAACTCAGAATATAAATCAGGAAAATGTATCGCCAACGCTTCCATGTTTTTTTGAAATAGCGCTGAATCGGTCGATTTAATTGTTTGCCACTGTGCGCTGGATGAATCTTGCCAGAGTGGCGGCGCTGGATGCACAAACTGATTCAAGCGATGATTCAAGGCTAAAGATTCGGTTCCGCTCGCGCCTTGTTCTTTTAGCGCTAAGATAATTGCATCATACACATGGGTATTAAAATGTTTGTAAATAAAAATCTGCGTGAAGCCTAACGCATCTTGTAGCTCATTTAGATTAGCAAATATCTCACTACCATCATGCCCTATTTGTAAAAATAACGAAATGCTATGCTCGGCACAATACGCTAGCAGACTAGCCCAATCGATCACATACAAACTTAATGCTAAAAACTCGGGCTCAGCTTCATATATAACAATGGCACGATACTGACCACTTTTAATCAATGCTTCTATATGAAACCCCAATCCAAGTCCAAAGATAACTAATGGTTTAGGGGATGTGTTAGTGCCCACTGGTGCTGATGGTATTGAAGGTACTAGCGTTGAGGATGACGTGCTTGGCTGCCAAGGATACGGTGAGGCCTTTGCCAAATATTCAATGACTTTTTGTTGTTCGACAACGGCGGCATTAGGCGTATAGGTTAACTGCGAAGACGCGTAATGAAGACAATCATAGTCATCCGTTCCCGGATATTGCAACATCCCTAACTGCATTTTTTTTTGCGGCTTAAGAAGCGGTAATAACGACGGAATATGCGCACGAAAGGCATGGTAATTCGCTTCATATAAATCCGTATTAAGCGTTAATTCAATCGGCTTATCATTGAGCGTAAAATAGTTGGTGAATTGCTTATCCATAATGTATCGCTATCTACTTAAATTTTTGTATGGCCCTCTCACTGCGTTTTAATGATGATAATTTATGTTTATGTTCATCGCGAAGCTGAGTGGCACAGTTAGTCAATTCTTGAGTAGAGTCTATTTCTAACGCAGCAAAGGCTTTACGTTCTTCTACCTCGAGTTGAGCCAAATGTGTGACCACACAATGATGCCGCTCAGTGATTAACTCATTGAACAAAGCAAAATTAATTGACTCTAGTTCTTCACAATGCAATAAACTTTCCAACTTTTTATTTAGTGGTAAAAGATCGCAAGGTGTCAGCTGATGATTGAGCATAATAAGGCTATCCGACCGCTTCTTTTTGCGCTAACGCTACTTGTTTAGCTGAATCAGGGATCTGTGCCCACGCATCACGAATCGGCGTCAACAATTCCGACACTTCATGTAACGGGTCAATGGTATTGGTAATGTTCGCATCTCCAATTTTGTCAAGCATGTAATCGTACAGCGCATACAAGTTTTGCGAAAACTCGGGGTTAGTTTTCATCTCAATTGTATCTCGAAGATTAATCAATATGGCTGTCGTTTTGGATAAGTACTGTGATTTACCTGATAAATCTTTACGTTCAATACACCCTTTCGCAAAAGCTAAACGGTCAATGGCACCCGACATAAGCATTAGCGTAATTTTATGGGGATCGGCATTGGTCAGTTGTTGCTTTAAAGAATCTTTTTTATACGCGTTAATCGCTTTATATGACATGCTTGATTATCCTAATGATGCTAACAATGCAGAGCTGGTTTGATTTAAGCGAGCGACAGTTTGATCAAGATTAAGATATCGGTCCCGTAAGACAGATTCATAACTTGCCATTCTTAACTCGAGCGTAGCACGGGCGTCATTAATATTATCTTGATCATCCTCAGCTGCGCTTTCACGACTGGAGATCAAGCCGGAACTAGAGGTAAATTGCTCTACATAAGCTAGCAATCTTGATGCCACCCCATCGGTTTCGTCACTAAATAAACTGGTTATTGCATCAAAATTATCATCCAACGCATCATCTAACCGGTCACTTCCTGAACCTAAACCAAAATCGTTGGTACTAATTTCTAATAACCCATCGCTGGTCAACTCAATACCCATTGCAAATAAACCACCAATGTCATTTCCAGGCACACTGTTGCCGACAATTGTGGCAAGGTTTTGCCGAATACCACGCGCAAGAGAATCCCCCGCTAAAGCACCATCTTTGTCTATATCAGTTTCACCGTATTTGGTTAATGAATCAATTTCGGTTATCAAACTATTATAACTTTCAATAAACTCATCCAGCGTTTCACGTAAGGCTTCTTTGTCTAAACCAATAGTTAATTCAGTGGGTCGACGAGTGATACCATCACTCGCAAATGGGGATAAATCTGAGACGGTAAACGTCACATTTTGAATAGTTTCTTCAAATTCATTTGTCGCACTTTCCACTTCAATCCCATCGACAATGGCTAATGCATTTTCGGCTATTTTTACGGGAGTAAGATAGGTATTTGTGGCTGTTGAATCCGTTGTGCTTAAGCGGTCTAGTTCGGGCGTATCTGATGCATTTTTGATCACCAAGTCATTGCCTGCACCCGTTTTATTGGAGGTAAACACTAATTTAGCCCCTTCGGCACGGCCAGTATCGATGATATTGGCAGACACACCAAAGTTATCTGCATGTTGATTAATCGCTTCGCGCAACTCAGTTAAGGTCATTCCCGCAGTGACATCGATGGTAAAGGTGTCAGTGTCTGAAGCAGAGCCAAATGTTAATTGCCCCGTTCCAGCAGTTAATACCGTCGCATCTGCCGTTGCAAATTCCCCATCGTCAGTTTCAATGCGACTGCCGCTAGCAAGCCGTTCTACCGTAATATCATAGACGCCCTCTAAGGCAGAGGAACTCGCCGTCGCTTCTAAGGTGGGAAATTCTTCATCAACTTCATTGACGCTGGGTAAACGTGACGCTAGATTGGATGCTTCTTTCAAAGAATCTAATACATCTTCAAAATCAGACATTTTTGATTTCAATAAACCCAAACCTGAAATTGTGGATTCAATTTCCGCTTCACGTGTATTTAAGCGTTGTGTTTTAGGTGCACGTTCCGCTTGTAACAGCTGAGAAACTAGACCTTCTAGATCAAGTCCAGAACCTACCCCTAATGATTGAATCGACATATCCTAACCTCATATTGCTTTGTTCACCAAAATACCTACGGCAGAACCTACATCGTTCTGTAAGTCCTTTATCTTTTCGGCAATTCGCAAAATTTCTTCAGAAGGAATTTGTCGAATCACATCACCGGATGACTGATCAACGACCGACACGACGGTTCGATTACTGGTATCATCTACAGAAAAGGACAAGTGACGATTGAGTGATTGTAAAAAATCACCTACTTCCGAAATCGCTTGCTCTGTTTCTGCCGGTTGTACTTGTTGCGCTTCGAACTCTTGCGCTTTAGCTTCAAGTATTTGAGTTTCTTGTTTCGCCACCCGGTCGACCTGAGTCAATTGTTGGCTAGCAAGAGGCCCCTTGGTAAACTCTTCTGCAAAAAGTTTACCAACTTGCGAATTATTAACATCCATCATTGATACCTCTCTCTAATATAAGAAAGTAAATCACCTGAAATACTTTCTCTATTCTTAGAATTCATACTAACCCAGTAAAGATAGTGCAATTTGTGGACGTTGATTCGCTTGGCTTAAAATAGCCACCGACGCTTGTTGTAATATCTGTGAACGAGTGAGTTCGGCCGTTTCAGTTGCAAAATCAGTATCTCTAATGCGCGAGCGTGCCGCAGATAAGTTTTCGGAAACATTGGACAGATTACGGATAGTCGATTCAAAGCGGTTTTGTGTCGCACCTAAATCTGCACGCATCCCATTGATAGTCGATAATGCTCCATCAACCGAGTCCATCGCTGTTATTGCCGCAGCAACGGTACTGACAGATGTTGCATTAATGCCTAATGCTGTCGCGTCCGAATCAGCAATCGTAATATTGATATTTTGAGTGCTATTGGCACCCACTAAGAAATCAGCATTAAAATTACCGTCAAATAACGCAACACCATTAAATTCAGTCGTGCTGGTGATCCGTGAGATTTCAGTAATCAACGCAGTCGTCTCAGTATTTAACGCTTCACGATCTTCTGCAGAGTTAATCCCATTTTGAGATTGAATTGCAAGTTGACGAATACGTTGTAAGGAACTTGCTACTTCATTTAATGCCCCTTCTGCTGTTTGTGCAACAGAAATACCATCATTAGCATTACGTACGGCTTGATTTAAACCTTGTACTTGAGTGGTTAAACGGTCACTGATTTGTAGACCGGCAGCATCATCAGCAGCTGAATTAATTCTAAAACCAGATGATAGGCGCTCGAACGATTTGTTGAGCGAATTACTTGTATCAAATAACTGTCGTTGAGCATTTAATGCAGACACATTTGTATTAACGAATAAAGACATTGTATATACCTCCTGAGAACTGCTGTTAACATCCGTTACAACAACCAGCTCAGATTATTTTTTTCTACTGACAGTCACTACACTGACAGAAGACCTCTTTATTAATAACTCACTACAGTTATTAATTAAATTTCCTCTCACAATTAATATCGGAAAGATAGAAAACATCTTTAATTTTTTTACTACAAACTGTCAAATTTTGAATAAATATATATTTTACAATGAGTTAATGGATAAGGATAAAGGCATTTTATACACATAACAAACAGTGAGATGTATAAAATGCAGAAGATATATATCGTTAAATCACGGGTAATTGGGAGATTTTATCAATATTTATTAAACTGGCACACAAACTGCAAACATTATAATTATAAAAAAGACATGTCAGAAATTTGTCGAATTACTGTCATTATCTCAATCAGAAGATAAGACAGTAAATATTGCTCTTGTAAGCGTTATCCAGTGATCTATTCGCGGGAAAAAAACCGGGTATCAAAGATACCCGGTAAGCTTGCTCACGTTAGGAGGTGGAGCAAAGACCTTTTCGGCTGGCAGATTTGTAGTTTGAATACTGGCCTCTCAACCACTTCTCTACTCTCAGTTCTGCTCGCCGATTTTTCTTTTTTATTCCTTATTATTATCAATCTCAACTAATGGATCAGCAGCAGAGTTAATTCTAAAACCTGATGACATAACTTTCTCCTAACTTCCGTATCGGGAATATTTTTATATAATTAAACTGGCACGTATAATGCTTATTCTTTGTGCCAGTCAAGGAATTGACTGACGCTTATAAATTCACTACTTATAAGCACAAAGGGAGCAATAGCTCTAGCTGACAGACAGGTATGATGTTTCAGACCTCATACCTCTCACTACCTCCTGGCATTATATCTGTCAGTCAGCATCCAACTAAGTACTACACGTACCTTTCCTGTTTAACTGGACTAAACTTTATTGTAATAATTGTAACGCTGCTTGAGGGCGTTGATTCGCTTGGGCGAGTATAGTTGAACTCGCCTGCTGAATAATTTGCCATCTAGTTAACTCTGATGTTTCAACTGCAAAATCGGTATCACGGATACGAGATCTTGCCGCTTGAACATTCTCACTGATATTACTCAGATTCTTGATAGTCGATTCAAATCGGTTTTGAATTGCACCTAAATCAGCTCGCTTAGCATTGATTGCCGACATTGCTCCGTCTACGGTGGCTAATGCAGCTTCTGCATTGGCAACACTGTCTACTGAGACGGCTGAGTTGTTAAATAATCCTTGCGCACCATAACCATCAGTTCGGGATAAATTAACACTGATTGATTGTCCTGCATTTGCGCCCACAAGGAACGCAGAGGAAAATCCACCTTGTAAAATATCAACCCCAGCAAATTGGGTGGTCTGTGCGATTCGACTTATCTCGTCTATTAATGCCGTCACTTCTTTGTCCAGTGCTAAGCGATCAGCATCTGAATTTATCCCATTTTGGGATTGTATTGACAACACTCTGATCCGCTGTAGCGAATTAGTAATCTCAGTCATGGCACCTTCTGCAACTTGTGAAAGTGAAATTCCATCATTGGCATTACGTACCGCTTGATTGAGACCCATAATTTGCGTCGTCATCCGGTCAGAAATTTGTAAACCTGCAGCATCATCCTTGGCGCTATTAATTCTAAATCCAGAAGAAAGTCGTTCAAAGGCTGTGTTTAAGCCCGATGTTGATGAAAACATTTGACGTTGAGCATTCAACGACGAAATATTCGTATTGACAAATAAAGACATAATAGTCATCTCCTAACGATTTTATTGAATAGACACTTTTATTATTATTATTATTATTGTGTCGTGTTGATATCTGGCTTTTATAAGCTCTTGTGATACCAGTTAGGGAACGTTATTGTTATGTTTGTTCCTCTAACATATAGGGTATCGGACAGACACTAAAAATCCTTTAGCATAAAAACTAAAATATTATAAATGATTGATATTAAATAGGAAATTTGAAAATAAAATGGGGAGTAAACTCCCCATTTTAACGACTTTTTTAAAGAGAAGCCCACCCTTCGCTGTATGCTAAACTCGCTAGGACTAACCTAAAAGTTGCAGTGCAGCTTGTGGACGTTGATTCGCTTGCGCTAAAATCGTAGAGCTGGCTTGTTGCATGATTTGACTTCGTGTCAAGTTAGCCGTTTCAGAAGCAAAATCCGTATCTCGAATGCGTGAACGTGCGCTACTAACGTTCTCCGAGATATTTGATAAATTACGAATAGTCGATTCAAAACGGTTTTGTGTCGCACCTAAATCTGCACGCATCCCATTGATAGTCGATAATGCATCATCAACCGAGTCCATCGCTGTTATTGCCGCAGCAACGGTACTGACAGATGTTGCATTAATGCCTAATGCTGTCGCGTCCGAATCAGCAATCGTAATATTGATATTTTGAGTGCTATTGGCACCCACTAAGAAATCAGCATTAAAATTACCGTCAAATAACGCAACACCATTAAATTCAGTCGTGCTGGTGATCCGTGAGATTTCAGTAATCAACGCAGTCGTCTCAGTATTTAACGCTTCACGATCTTCTGCAGAGTTAATCCCATTTTGAGATTGAATTGCAAGTTGACGAATACGTTGTAAGGAACTTGCCACTTCATTTAATGCCCCTTCTGCTGTTTGTGATACAGAAATGCCATCATTAGCATTACGTACGGCTTGATTTAACCCATTGATTTGTGACGTCATACGATCTGATATTTGTAAACCAGCAGAATCATCAGATGCGCTGTTTATACGAAAACCAGAACTTAAACGCTCAAACGAAGTATTTAATGAATTGGATGAATTTAATAATTGACGTTGGGCGTTTAAAGCCGACACGTTAGTATTGACGAACATTGACATTGAGTCACTCCTTCTACTCCCAGTCCAGCTTACGCTGGCAGGCCGGAATCATTTCCGAATAATAATTATTTGTAGTCCACTAACAAACGTCATGTTTGCTAATGTAACTGGCTCTCTCAAAAACTTTATCGACAACTAAAAACTTTACTTTAACATTTTTTATGTTGCTCACTCATAACGATTACAGACATAAAAAAAGGACATTTACAGTAACGTAAATATCCTCTCGCTATGGGGTAAAGCCGAGATTTATAGATTCATATATATTGAAACAAACTTAATGACGATACTTTAGGAAACGTCGCCAACGCTGCTTCAAGTGCCGTTTCTTGCTTTGCAAAACGTGTCGTTGCCTCGGCGTAATCGAGATCTTCAATCGTGGCTTGCGCTTTTTTATTTGCTAATTCCATATCAAGGTTAGATGCATAAATTGAATCTGCGATATTCAAGCGTCCACCAATAGATGAACTTTCAATGGATATTTTGTCCATTGCATTATCGATACCCACAATTGTATCGGAAAGACGTTTACTGAACTCTCCGGCGCTAATCGTGTCATTTTCCAACGCTTCGATAAAGTCATTTAACGTTTCTGCGATATTTTTCTTTTGTGGTGGATCGAGTGCAATAATGGTCGATTGCCCTACGCTTGCATCCATTTCAATTTCCATTCCTTGATATTGAAATTTGTCACCTGAGGCGAACGATACTACGTCAAGGATGTCCCCTGTACCTAATTGGGTAACTTGTAACTCAGAAGCATTAATCATCGTGAATTGTAACTGGTTATTCGCAATATTACCGGGGTCATACATCGATTGATGAAAACGTTCAAACGCAGTGTGATCTTTGACTTCCAATTGCGCCACATTATTCATGGATGTGGAATCTATGGAAAAGTTTTTTCTTGCATAGACGTTTTGAAAAATATCTTGACCCGAACTAGACGTTTTTAATGTCACACTATCGGAAACTCTAATAATGTTGGTGCCAGTATCACCATTGAACGAAAACTTATTGCCAGGGTTGGCATAATTATAACTAAACGCTTGTGTTTGCGATTGATAACCAGCAAAAATATATTCGCCCCCAGAATTTTGTGAATTCATCAAGTCAAATATTTCATTGCGAATTTGCTTCATTTCGCTCGCAATCGCGTTTTTATCATCTTGCGTCATAATCCCGTTACCAGCTTGCACGCTTAACACACGTGCTCGGTTAGCAGAATCTTTGATACTCGACAGCACCGTTTCTTGTTGTTCTAGTGAGCTTTTTAATAAGTTCGTATTACGATTATATTGGGTGATTTTATCTAATTCTTCGGTAATCCGAATTAACTTCGCTGCACCAACAGGATCATCAGAGGGTTTGGTGAGCTTTTTCCCTGTCGACAGTTGATCTTGAGTTTCACTCAACGCACTCTGATTTGCGCTAATTGAGCGTAAGTTTTGGGTATAGATCTGATTCGTTGAAATTCTCATTTATGCTACCTCGCCGCTGCCAAAATCGTATCAAAAATTTCTCGTGCTGTAGTAATGATCCGCGCAGCAGCAGCATAAGATTGCTGATACCGAATTAAATTAGCAGCTTCTTCATCTAGACTCACCCCAGACACAGAATCAAACCAATCTTGGGCTTGGTTTTTCATTACCATTGCCGCTTCTAATGTTACTTCAGCCCGCCCTGATGACTCTCCGACTTTACCGACTAAGTTAGAGTATGCTTCGTGAAAAGTAGCCAATGAACCTTTATTATTATTACTGATTTTAATATTACCCGCTTTTTGTAAATCAGCCATCGCTACGGCATTCGTGTTGTCACTGACACCATTGCTATTAAAGCTCAGGGTAAATTTATCATTAGTGCGGATCTCCCCTTGCAAACTAAAGTCATAGCCCGGGTAGTCGGCTAAACTACTAAATTCAGTTGGCCAATCAACACTATCTGCTGCTTGTGCTAATAAGTTATCGTATTGAGTGACGCCGGTGACCGTAGTGATGACATTGTTACTACTATCGAGCACTTGAAACGCATCACTTGCCGTAAACAAAACTTGAGTCGGCGCGCCAAGTGTTGCATGCGGAGAACCACCGGCAGCATAGAGCGAACTATCGCGATTAAACGCGGATAAATAAGCATTATTGGCAGTGTTAGTATTGGTTGTTCCAGATGATTGTACGGTGGCATCACCTAAGTTATTGATGTCAATATCAACCCGCATTGGTGAGGCAAAGGCCAGATCTTCTGGTCGAGTCGTTGCCATGGACACTTCCGCTGCCGCTTTTCGAGTTGGTTGAAATAAAAATGTGTCGCCTTGGGCATAATTACTGCCAGAAGCAAACTCTAATTCAACCCCACCGAGGATTTCATTAAAGGTGCCTGATTTACCTGAAACCGTATATGTAGCGACAATCGGATCATTATTTTGATCTAGGGTTTGACGTCCATCCGCGTCAAGCGCTTCTACTTGAATATCAAACACAGAAGGATCAGCGCCTGTCGGATCAGACATAACAGTGACACGATAATCAGAGTCTGTTAAGTCATAACTTTGTCCGGCAATCACCCTTCCCGTAGCTCGAGATGTTAAATCATTATTTGATAAATAATTCAGACCATTGAAGGTAGGAATAGCAAAAATATCACCACCCAATTGTTGGTCTAAATCCAACCCTAACTTGTTTTGTTGGTTGATACTGTCGGCGATGGCGACGGTGACCTGACCAAGCTCGCGCATGGTGGGGGCAAGCACTTCATTACGGAACGAAAATAACCCACCTAACGCGCCCCCAAGATTGTCTTCGGCAACATAAATTGCCGTATTTAATTTCGCTGAATCACTCGAAAATTGCGTATTAAGTTCAAGTCGTTGAAACGTATTATCTGGATCACTGCCCATGCTTAATACATTAAAACGTCCCGTATCCATCACTAACGCTTCACCCGTAGTCAAACTGACATTAATAGCCCCAGTGCCAGTACTACTTTGACGTGTGTCTATCGAAATAATCTCCGCCAATTCCAATATCGCCAAATCACGTTCATTCATCAATATATTTGGATTCGCTGAGGAGCTACTCCCCATTGACACTGAAATCGTTTCATTCAGATTAACAATCGTTTGGATTAGCCCGTTGGCCTTTTGTACTTCATTTTGAAATTGTAAATTTAACTCTCGTTCAGCATCATTCATAAAATCGGCGATACCGCCAATTCTACCTAATAATTGTTGCGCTTGGCCCATGACTAAATCACGTGATGGTAAATTCGTTGGATCGTCGGCAGCAGTTTGCATTGCGGCAAATAATTCACTCATTCCTTTAGTGACACTATTCGCTTCATTCGCAAGAATATTATCTAAGCCACTGGTATTGAGTGAATACGCCGATAATTCTGCAACCGATGACGTATCGCGACGTAACTGGTTTTGTGCAAACGTGTTCAGTACTCGCTCAGTCACCCCTTGCCCCATACCACCATTTGCTTGCGCAATAAATTGCGTATCTTGGCGGATATACCCTTTGGTATTCATGTTCGCAATATTAGTACCCGTGGTATTGAGCAATGTATTCGATGCGTTCACACCACTAGTGGCAACTGTAAATAAGTCCGTTTGAATCGCCATTGTTATTCACCTACCTGTCGAACGCTGACTGAACCCAGCGTAGTGGTTGCTGCATTAATTGACGCACTAAACACATCACTATCCATGACTTTCAGCAGTTTTTTTGCATAATTGGGATCGGTTGCGTAGCCTGCTTGTTGTAAGGCATTAAAATATTGGTGCGTATCTTGAGTCTGACTCAGTGCCTCAGAATAACGCGGATTGGATTGCATGAAATCAACGTAATCCTGCATCGATTCTGAATAAGAATCATAGCGTCTAAATTGCGCCTGTTTTTTATGAGCCGCGCCATCTCGATATTCTAACGTTGAGACTTTCACCGCCTCACCCTGCCATCGTGAATCCGCTTTGATCCCAAATAAGTTATGTGCACTACTCTCGCCTTGATGCATGACATATTGACCCCAGCCTGTTTCCACAGCAGCTTGGGCAAGCAATGCTTTAGGATCAATATTTAATACTTCTGCGGCACGTTGGGCCATCGGATACAAGGTTTTGACAAAATCTTTAGGAGAAGCAAACCCACTTTTTTTATCCACTTTTGATGCACCAGACGATAGCGACGGCTCAGTCACAGCACTTACATGAATCGGTGCTTGAGTACTGATCCGTAAAGTAGGATCGGCTCGTAACGCTGCTAAATTTCCATCATTACGCAATGCCTCTGCAGGCATAAAAGATTCACTGCCGCCAAATTGTTGTACGATGATATCCGCTAAGCCTAACGAACTATTTGTCGCCAATTCTGTCGATAATTGCTTATCATGCATATCACGATAAAACGTGACTTGTTTCGAATTAAACGGTGAGTCTTTATCCGCTAACACGTCTTGGGCTTGGCGCATTGACTTCAACATCATCTGTACAAAGATCCCCTCAAATTGTTTTGCCGCTTCTTCAAGCGCACCTTTATCACCGCTTTTGGCAGCTTGACGTAACTTATCAATACTGCTTAAGTCATGCACATTTCTGGACATTTCTAAGGGATTAGATAATTTGGTATTCATGTCCATTAGATCACCACGATCTCGCCTTGCAGGGCACCCGCTTGTCTCAGCGCTTCCAAGATTGCCATTAAGTCTCCAGGTGCTGCGCCTACTTGATTAACTGCACGAACTAACTCTTCAAGTGTCACACCCGGTTCAAATTTAAACATCCGTGAATCACTCTGATCAATATCAATAATTGATTGAGTGGTAATCACTGTTTCACCCTGTGCTAAAGCATTAGGCTGATTCACTTGTACATTTTCTGAAATCGTGACGGTTAATCCACCATGAGTTATTGCAGCAGGCAATAAGCGTACGTTTTCGCCGACAACAATCGTACCCGTACGGGAATTAATCACGACTCGGGCTGACATTTGTGCCGGTGTAAAACGAAAGTTTTCTACTGTCGCCAAAAAACCGACACGTTGCGATAAATCACGAGGTGCAGTCACGCGCACGGAAGTAGAATCGATAGGCTTAGCAATGGCATAGCCATTTTGAGGATCTGCACCTAAGCGTGAATTAATCGCATCAGCTAACGCTTGAGCAGTAGAGAAATCAGGTTGATGTAAATTAAACGTAATATAGTCGTTTTGCATCAGACCACTAGCCACTTCTTGCTCGACTAGCGCCCCATTGGGAATACGTCCAACCGTCGGCGTATTAGCGACAATGCGAGAACCATCGGCACCTTCTGCGCCAAATCCACTAACGACTAAACTCCCTTGAGCCGTCGCGTAAATTTTCCCATCTAAGCCTTTCAAAAAGGTTCGTAATAACGTCCCGCCTCGCAGGCTTGATGCTTCACCTACTGAACTGACCGTAATATCAAGCGTTTGTCCTGGTTTGGCAAATGCGGGTAATTCTGCGTGGACAGCAACCGCCGCCACATTTTTAATTTTAGGTTTGATATTGGGATCTAGACTGATACCAAAATTGGAGAGCATCGTGCGAAAGCTTTGTTCTGTAAACGGACTTTGTTCACCCGTTCCGGGTAAGCCCACGACTAAACCATAGCCCACTAACTGGTTTGCTCTGACGCCTTGTACGGCAGCTAAATCTTTGATCCGCTGTTGCGCGAATGCCTCTGTACTAAGACCAATGTAAATGATCACACACACTATTTTTAAGAGTAATATTTTCATCATCAATCCTACAATGGCCACCATTTAGAGTTAAAGAATCGGCTCACCAACGATTGCTTTTGCGCATCAGCAAACGATCCGGTACCACTGTATTGAATTCGCGCATTGGCTATTTTGTTCGATTCAATTTCATTATCTGGTGAAATATCGGCAGGACGAATGATGCCCGTTAAACGAATATATTCATCACCACTATTGAGGGTTAGCCATTTTTCACCTCGGATCACTAAGTTCTGATTAGTTAACACTTCAATCACCGTGACTGAAATATTGCCAGACAAACTGTTACTTTGTGCCGTCGCCGCATCACCTGCAAACGTATTATTACTCGCAATGCCTAATTGAATAGCCTGACCACCTAGATTAAGTGCATTTCCTCCCAATCCAGTTATGGGACTGAGGTTTGCGCCTGTATCTTTGGTGGTCGCTGTATTAGCAGACTTAGAAGCGTTGGTATTCTCACGTAATTGCACTGAAATCAAATCACCTACGCGGCGGGCTTTGACATCTGAGTACAAACTATTGACTAAACCTGCTTTAAACAAACTACCATCTTCAACCAATTTAGGTTGAGCAATAGTCGGCATAGCCGGTGCAAAAAAGGGATCATTGGCTGTCACTGGTGGCGTCTCAGTCGACACGCAGCCACTCATCATAAGTAACCCTACGGTGCTTAATGCGACTTGTCGTATGGTGTTACTTTTTGTGATTGTAAATTGTGCCATTTTTTTGCCTCTTTACAGTTGCTGGATAACCTGACCTAACATTTGATCAACCGCTGAAATCACTTTCGAGTTCATCTCATATAAACGTTGTGATTCAATCAAATTAACTAGTTCTTCTGTGACGTTAACGTTGGAGGTTTCTAATGCACCTTGCACTAATGTACCAAGACCTTCTAACCCCGGCACACCTTGAATTGGCGCCCCACTAACGGCGGTCTCTACATATAGATTTTGCCCAATAGGTTGTAGCCCCGTCGGATTAATAAAATCAGACGTATTGAGTTGCCCAAGCACTTGTGGCTCAGCTTGCCCTTTAACACTGGCTGACACTTCCCCATCTTGAGAAATGGTAATCTGTTGTGCATCGGCAGGGATCGTCATGACCGGCTGTAAGACAAAACCCGCACCTGGGGTGACTATTTGCCCTTGGTCATTGAGCGTAAATTGCCCATTGCGTGTGTACGCTACACTGCCATCAGGTTGTTGAATTTCAAAAAAACCACGCCCTTGGATAGAAATATCCAACGCATTATCCGTCGTCAGCATATTGCCTTGGGTATGACTTTTTTGTGTGGCGACGACTTTGGAACCGGCACCAAGCATTAAACCTGAAGGTAATTCTGTATCCGCCGATGAACGTCCGCCTGGTTGATTGATGTTTTGATATAACAAATCTTCAAATATCGCTCGATCTTTTTTAAACCCAACCGTGCTGGCGTTCGCTAAGTTATTTGATACGACTGCCACATCGGTTTGCGCTGCATCTAATCCGGTTTTACTTATCCATAATGCTGGATGCATAAACCACCTCCAATTATATAGTTATAAAATGCGTAGTAACTGATTAGAGCTCGTTACTAAGGTATCCGCTTTTTTCATCAGTTTGATTTGCATCTCGTAGTGTCGTTGTAGCGAAATCATATTGACCATCTCTTCAATCGCATTCACATTTGAGCCTTCTAACATACCTCCCCCTACTCGGACGGAAGCATCTGCGATGGCATCTTCACCATTTTTTTGACGAAAATATCCATCTTCGCCACGTTTAATGTCTTGATAGACCGGTTTAACTAATTTAATCCGACCCACTTCTTGAGATTCAGTAGCTGGCGCGCCTTGTGGACGTGCGACAACCGTACCATCGGCAGTAATGCGGATGTTAGATACCGGCGCAGGAATATTGAGAGGCCCATTATCGCCCATCACTAAATTGCCTTTTGCATCTTGGAGAATGCCATTAGCATTAATCTGTAAACTTCCTGCACGGGTATAGGCCTCACCGCCTTGTGCATCTTGAACGGCAAAAAATCCATCGCCCTGAACCGCCATATCTAAATCACGACCCGTGGTAATAATAGGACCGGATTCATAATCATTGGTTGGGCTTTCGGTCATAGCAAAGACACGAGTCGGCAAACCTTGGCCGTAAGCAGGCATTGAACGGGCTTGCTCTAACTGAGCTTTGAACCCCGTTGTTTGCGCATTCGCTAAGTTATTCGCACGCACAGCCGTCGCTAACAAATCTTGTTTAGCCCCACTTGCGGCAATGTATAACATTTTATCCATGACAATTGCTTGACCTATATTGAACGTAATATAACTAAAGCAAAGACAATGCCAATCGAGTAGGAGGAGAGTTTACACTCTCCGTCCTCTCACACCACCGGACATACG
>OJFP01000085.1_pt1 | contig 71019 bp, 64 predicted proteins | sample 1594141 | NCBI WGS metagenome assembly OJFP01 (sample SAMN05416843, study PRJEB24817) | seawater metagenome | isolation source: Sea water | place: Canada:Atlantic | collected 2013-07 | reverse complement strand
CGCATATGACAACATGTCTCCCGGCACTGGCTTAGTCGAGATCTACGAGGTTCGGAACTACGGTAACCTCTCGAAGTGACCTTGGATCACCTTCTCGCCCTCCCCCGCAAAAGCCCTACTTCCAGACTGAAGGGGGTAGGGATCGCTGGCCGTGCTGGGTTGGTTGGAGGGGTAGATGGCGAACGAATCGGTGGGCCAGATGATAAGTGCCACAGAACCCTTTTTGGCCGAACAGCTAGAAGTTGGCTGAGGTCTCCATCTGCGTGCCTGGCCCGATTTCGATTTCACCGAGTGACGAGCAAATCTCATCATCATTCTTCCACAGCGTGGCTTTAACGGGACCCGTAGCGGCGTCGGTTTCCCATCGCCATTTACCGATGGAAACAAATTGAAGTGGGGTGCCTTCGTCAGAACTAAGTCCGGGACCGTCGCCACGGATGAAGAGGCGGTTACCGATTCCGATGTAGGCGGTCACGGTCAATCGGGTCATGCCATCCGAAGATAGGGCTGCATCTTCCGGTGCTGGGGCGTCGAGTAATTCACCAGAATTTCCTTCCTCGAGGGCATTATTTGCCGCCACATCTTCAGGTAGTTCTTTTTCCGGTGCCACAGATTCTATCGGACCTGGTTGGAGTTTTGGCTCAAGTTCAGGCGCGAGATCGCTTACTACTTCATCGTTGGGGAGGGTAGGCTCCAAGTCCGCGGGTATAGATTCCACCTCTTCGTTTCCTGCTGATTTAGCGCTATCATCAGAAATAATCTCAGCTCCTTTATCGAGATTTGAGGTTATGATGGGTTCGGCGTCACCGATGACTTCCGTGGAAGGGGCAACCTCGTCCCACGCCACTGCTTCAATGATGGGAGGGAGTTGCGGCGATTCTGGCTCATCCTCGCCGGCCTTAACGGCATCTTCGTTCACCTCAGGCGCGAAATCTTCGAAAAGGGAGGATTCGGCCGGGGGAGGTGGAGTCTTCTTGGCCCGAGGCTTCTTCTTAGGCTTCGGCTCTGGTTTAGCCTGGGGAGTTGAATCGGGCGCAGGTGATGTGGGGACTGGAGTAGCCGCGATTTTCTTCAGTTCTTTGCGCGCTTCTTTCAGCTCCTTTTGCGTCACCTCCATGGCCTTGGTCGCGGCAATAGCTTGAGCCTCGATGAGTTCTCGGATTTTATCGATCTCGGCCCGAAGCTCAGCCGTGCCGTTAGACGCTTTGGTTTTTTGCTTCTTTTCAGCAGATTCACGCGCCGCTCGGATTTTATCGGGTAACTCATCAATGAGCCTGAGATTCTGTTTCGTAGTTTCGGAGATCTCATTGAGGCCGTTGGCCGCAATGCTCGCTTGCTCGACCGCTGCGGCGGTCGAGCGAGCCATGGCCTCGAGCGCGTGCTGGCGTTGATTGAGTTTAAGTTCCTGATTGCGGGCGTAATCGGCGATAAAGGGTGCGATCGCCAAAGCCGCTCCCAATCCGGCACAGCAGACGATGCCGACGATGGACGCCGTAGACGGGATGGCATCGGCTGTCGTGATGAGAAATGCGGCAACAGCCAGCAAAACGAGATCACTGATGAAGAAAGGAAGTTTGGGCACGCGAGGGCGGTCGTCGAGGAGTTCCATGCTGGGGATTGAGGGGTTAAGGTAGTGGAGCGGTTCTCCCGCCAATTCTCAAGAATTGAGTGATCGATTACTGAGTGTTTTTAAAGTCGCGGATCGATATGGGTGATTCATATCTAATCACAGCCATGGATTTCCCCAATTTCGTGAGTATCGAGCAGGAAGGTAGTGATGGTGAGTTACATCATTTCGTCGTGTATACTCAGGATCCTAAATTGGCGGTTAAATTTTCGGCCCGACACGAGGCTGGGCGATTAGTGCCCGGCACGATTCAGCGTATATCTGTTCCAAATTGTTTGTCGGGCGAATACTCCCAATATGCTAAACTTGTCGCGAAGGCAGAGGCCTTTTTTAGTGCGACGCTGAATGGTGTCCCGACCGGCGCTTCACTTAACTCTAGGCAATTAGATTAGATCGCCGATGGTCGGATTAATGGATAATGCGCCACATCTGCCCCGTCAGCGCGATGAGCATTCCGATCCGAATTGCTCCTTCGAAGGTCAAAATTACCAGAATCCACTTCAGGCCGACATTGCGCCGCATCGCATAACCTATGATTGAAACGGCGATCAGCACGATGGCGTGTGCTCGGCCCAACGGAGGGACCAACATCATCCCCATCCAGAGCCAGTAAGCGGTGAGGACCAAGGTCCACGCCGCGGCAATAGGCTCTCGAAGTCCCTCCGTGCGTGGATCTGTCCCGCGCTTGATCTTGTTTCACCCCTACAAGGCGTTCGCACATCACGAGCTGAATCAGCTCAATAATGAGAAAAATCGGGGAGGCAAAAGCGATTACGGGGACGGAATACACAACAAAGTTAGGAGTCTGCACCTTGATTGCTAATTGTTGGCTCGCAACCCCGAAAGAGACGTTGGCCGATGGTTTCAAATATGGCGTTGCACGATCTCTTACCGGAGAATGAAGCTCTCGAGCTATATGCCATCATCTGAACTGATCGAAACTTACCGCTCGGCGGGACAAGGCCATGTTTTCGACTATTTTGACCAACTTTCGGAATCTGACCAACAACAGCTGCTTTCCCAGGCGGGTGAAATCGATTTAGAAGAGATGGCAGCTCTCAAACGCGATTTGATCGATGGAGACGCCGCCGCCTCGGTTGATTTGACGGATCTGGAACCGGCCCCTTACGAGGCTCGGCCCGAAAATGGTGGCGATGAAGCCGCCTGGACCGATGCGGAGAAGCTGGGTGAGCAGGCTATACGGGATGGGCGGGTGGCCGCATTTACCGTCGCAGGAGGGCAGGGCACCCGTCTCGGGTTCAATGGCCCCAAGGGCACATTTCTGATCACGCCGGTTCGCAATGCGTCACTCTTTCAAGTTTTTGCGGAGAAGATCGCGGCCACCGGAAAACGATATGATGCCACGATCCCGTGGCTGATCATGACTAGCCACCAGAATCACGAGGCGACGGAATCCTTTTTCAGCGCAAACAACTATTTTGGCCTGTCCAAATCTCAGGTCCGGTTTTTTCGCCAAGGTCGAATGCCCGCGGTCGACCTCGCTGGCAAAATCCTGCTTTCCTCGCGCTCGAGCATCGCCATGTCGCCCGATGGCCATGGTGGATCACTGCGGGCGCTGGATCGGTCCGGCGCGCTAGCTCAGCTCGAACAAGAAGGTATCGATACGATCAGTTACTTTCAGGTGGATAATCCGTTGGTGCGCTGCATCGACCCGGCATTCATCGGTTGGCATCTGCGCGGTCGATCTGAGATGTCCAGTAAGATGGTCCCGAAAGCCTATGCCGGAGAAAAAGTGGGGCATTTTTGCGTGCAACGTGATCGAGCGATCGTCGTTGAGTATTCCGACCTTCCTGCAGCAGTGCAGGAAGAGACGGATCCGGCGACAGGCGAGTTACGCTTTATCGCGGGTAGTATCGCGATCCATGTGCTCGATCGCAATTTCGTGAAACGTCTCGCCTGGGCGGGAAGTGAAGCGGCTCTACCATTTCACCTCGCTAGGAAGAAAATCCCCACCGTTGATGCCCAGGGAAATGCCGTGAACCCGACTGAGCCCAATGGTATCAAATTTGAGATGTTCGTCTTTGATGCGTTACCGTTTGCGAAGAATCCAATCGTCATCGAGACCCGCCGGGAGAACGATTTCTCCCCGGTCAAAAATGCCGAAGGCGTCGACTCACCCGCGACCTGTCAGGTAGATCTGTTGCGCCAATATACGCGCTGGGCTAACGCCGAGGGGGCGTCGCTGACGACTGATGAAAATGGTCTGCCGGAATTTTCCTATGAAGTGTGTCCGTCATTTGGATACGATGAAGCCTCGTTCGCCACGAGCTGGGCTGCCACCTCCGATTCACCGCCGATCACGGCGGGAGCGATTTTAACTTAATTCACCCCATCTTTAGCCCGAAACCGTATGAGCACTCTCGAACAAATTAAATCAGCCGGAGCCGCTGGTCATTTACTGGAATCCACCGTCACCAATCTGACCACATGGCTGGAGGCGGATTTACCGGACTGGGTTGCGGAGAGTGTTGATGAATTGGTCAAAGCTGCGGCTTGGGACGAGTTGAATGATCGGTTCTACCGTTATCTCGCGTTTGGCACGGGCGGAATGCGGGGGCGCACCATCGGTAGAATTACGACGGAAGTAGAGAAGGGTGAACTCGGTCCCCTAGGCACGCCGACGCGTGCAGCCGCGGGCTGTAATGTGCTTAACGACTTCACGCTCGTTCGCGCTACGATGGGACTCTACCGCTACATCAGTGGTTACCTTGCGACGCAGGAGCGATCAGAAGTGCCGTCTATCGTTATCGCGCATGATGTGCGTCACTTTTCACGGCATTTCTGCGAACTGGCGGCCTCGACTTGGATCAAACTGGGTGGGAGCGCATTTATATTCGACGGTCCGCGTTCGACTCCACAACTGAGTTTCAGTGTGCGTTGGTTAAAGGCCCACACCGGAGTGGTCATCACCGCTAGCCACAACCCGCCTCACGACAACGGATTCAAAGCCTACTTTGAAGATGGAGCCCAAGTGGTGCCTCCGCATGACAAAGGAATCGTAGATTTGGTGGGGGCCGTTCCGCTCAATGAACTGCAATCATTTCTCGATGTTTCCTCCGATCGGGTGATCACGCTGGGACGTCCGGCGGACGACGCGTATTTAGCCGCGGCAGCGGAAGCAGCCATCGATGACCGAGTCTTTGAAAAGGCCCAATTGAAGGTTGGCTTCACTAATATCCACGGCGTGGGTGCGGTGTCATCCGTGCCCTTGCTCGCCCATGCGGGCTGCCATGTGCATGAGGTGCCAGAACAATGCGAATTTGATGCTCGTTTTCCGACCGTGAAATCGCCCAACCCCGAGAACGCTGAAGCCCTCGATTTGGCTATTAAGATGGCGGACGAAAAGGGCCTAGATGTGATCATGGCAACGGACCCAGATTGCGACCGGATGGGCTGCGCGGTGCGTGGCGCGGATGGGAAGATGCACATTCTCACCGGGAACCAAATTGGCTCGTTGTTGGCGGATTATCGGATTGGGAAATACAAGGAACTCGGCTGGATTCCGGCCGAAGGTTCAGACCGCGTGGTGCTGGTGAAGACATTCGTGACCACGCCGCTACAGGATTCGATTGGCAAAGCTCATGGGGTGAAGGTGATCAATACCCTCACGGGCTTCAAATGGATCGCGGCGAAGATGCGCGGTTACGAAGAGAAACTGCGCGAAGCGATGCTGATGCAAGGCATCGGACTCGATTACGATGCGACTCCGTTTGCCTCCCGGGCTAAACTACTGCAGCAGCACAGTTCCTTCTACGCCTTTGGTTCGGAAGAGAGCTACGGTTATTTGCCCAACGACTGTGTGCGCGATAAGGACGGCAATGCGGCTTGCCTCATGTTTGCCGAATTCTGCGCAGCGGTTAAGCTGAGCGGAGAAACGGTTTTGGACCGACTCGATGCCCTCTACCGGCAGCACGGCTACTTCATGGAAGGCACAGTCAATCTCTACTACGAAGGCGCGACCGGTGCCGACAAGATTGCTCGTATCCTCAGCACCTATCGTTCGGATCATCCGAAGGAATTCGGCGGCGTAGCAGTCAGTGAATTTCTAGACTTTGGCGTGCAGGATATTCGAGATGCCGATGATGAGTTGATCCCGAAACAGGACCTTTATGTCGTATCCATGGAAAACGGATACTCCTTTGCGGCCCGCGGCAGTGGCACGGAACCGAAAATGAAGTTCTACGTATTCGCCAATGCGCCCGTTGCCGAAGGTGCCGACCTTGCCGAAGTAAAAGCGGCCGTCGCTACCGAGCTGGAACGAATCAAGTCGGCCATCGAAGCCGATGCCAAGGTTCGCGCCGAAAGTTAAATCACTTTTACTTCTGCTCAGTTTCACTACAATGATTCTCGCAACCAACCCTTTTAAAACATGATTAAGCTCCCCCGTCTCATTCTGTTCATTATCAGTAGTGTTTGGGTTTTTTCGACCGCCTCGGCCGAAGACTCTGCAGCTTCCTCGGCGCAATTAAAGTCCGGAGATATTCAGCAATTTATCAAAACGAAGCCGAATATGATCAAAGAGCTGGATAAGCTGGGGGCCCAGTATGGAGACATTCAGAACCCTGCGTCGGCCCAGTCAATGATGGCCAATGATAAGGTTCAGGCGGTATTGGCCAAATTCAAGTGGGACGAATCTAACTTTTTTCAAAAACTGTCAGCAATCAGCAGTAGGACTCGAGAGGGCAGGATTAATGCGGCGTGAGCGGAACGCCACCGTTGTCGCCGTAAGAGGAGACATGATCGTAATAGGCTTGGTCGGCATGGTCTTGGGCGGCAATATCTTCAGGACGATCGTGGATTTCTTGCAGGTTTCCGGTGCTTCGATAGAAGCGGTAGATGGTGATCCGCCAGTTCCGCAAAATTTTGATCTCGGAGTATTTTTAGGAATTTCGATGTTTGCTCAAAACTAGCCTGAAAGAGATTTCATTCAGTGAGTCGGAGCGCGTGAACCTGTTCATTGATTTCAAGTCGGAAGGCTTCTCCGTCCCAGGAGATTCCCGTGAGGTTCTCAAGGGGAATTTCGTGAAAGGGGTTATGGGAGCCGTTTTCGCCTAGGCCATTTCGCCAAAAAAGAGAAGTCTCGGTGAGTGCGATCATGACCTTCGTGTCTGCGCTGAAGCCATTTGTAAGTTCATCCAGAGAAGCGAAATCACCATGGCTGACAAATTTCAAATCGGAAATACCGCTGCCGATTTGCTGCGCAACGGGCGCGCGTTGTTCTTCAATCGTGGTGGGTGAGGAGTTGCAGCCGATTAGCAATAAACTCGCAAACAAGGCCATTGGAAGCGCGATAGTCGCTGTTTGCATGGAGAAAAAAATGTTACTTATCATGTTGTTTGTCAATATTTTGAAGGTAAGTAGTATCCCTCATATTGAAGAGGCCCGACGGATAGTGCTCATTAAGGATTTCCAAGAAAAACGAGGAATTTCCGGTGATCAACGCCGCACGAGGTGGGCTCGCTAAATAGCTCTTTAAAAACGCCTTTGAGCAGTTTTTTGGTAAACACATTGACAGGGGTTCCGCAGGAAGGTGTTTTCTTCTCTTTTCCATGAAAGTTGTCTCTTCCATCAAGTCCGCCAAGAAGCGCCATCCAGCCTGCCAAGTGGTTCGCCGGAAGGGTCGCATCTACGTCATCAACAAAGTTGAGCCTCGTTTTAAAGCTCGTCAGGGCTGATCGCGCCCAACCCATACAAGGATAAATCCCGTGAAAGCCGAAGGCCATCCCTCTCTCAACAACGTCTGTTTCATCGACGTTGCCACTAGTAAGAAGTTTCTTACTCGCTCTGCTGTGAGCGCCCAGCGCAAGGAAACGATCGATGGTGTTGAATACCACGTAATCGTTCGCGATGTGACAAGTGACTCCCACCCGGCTTACACCGGTGAAAAGCGCCTCGTCGATACCGCCGGCCGCATCGAGAAGTTCTCGAACAAGTTCAAGCGCGTCCGCGCTTAATAAGTTCGGCGAATTTTCGCCCCAATTTCCGAGCCCGTTCCTTCGTTGGAACGGGTTTTTTTGTTTTCCCCCTTGCGAGGTGGACTCGGATCGGGTGCTTTTCGCGACGTGGCTGACGAATTACGCTTATTGATTTTTGACTGTGATAGCACACTGAGTGCGATCGAGGGGGTGGATGAACTCGCGCGCGTGCGGGGCCCGGAGGTGTTTGCCGTAGTCGAAGCGATGACGCATGCGGCGATGGACGGTAAGACTTCGGTCGAATCCGTGTTCGGGCAGCGGCTCGACATCATTCGACCCAGTTGGGCGGATGTCGCCGCGGTGGGACAGCGCTACATCGATGAAATTGAACCGACGATTGAGGCGGTGCTGCCGGAATTAAGGAAGGCGGGGTGGACTCCGGTGATTCTGAGCGGTGGTTTTCGGCAAGCGATCGAGCCATTGGCGGAGCATTTGGGGATTCCCCGGGTTGAAGCGGTGGATCTATTCTTTGATGGCGAAGGCAACTACCGTGACTTCGACCATTCCTATCCGACGACCCGTTCCGGTGGAAAACCCGAGGTCATTGAGAAACTGAAGCGGGAGTTGAATCCGGCTCAGATTGTCATGGTCGGGGACGGAGTGAGTGATCTGGAGACTCAGCCCGACGTGGATGTGTTCGTGGGATATGGTCGCTACGTGAAAAGAGCCCGAGTTCAAAGCGAGGCAGCACACTTCGTTGAGAGTCTGACGGAGCTTAAGTCGATTTTGCTCTAATATCGTCCGATTCACTTGCTCAGGATTTAACGGGGCGTCTAACTCGCTCGCTATGTGTGTTCAGTCGAAACTGCTACGTTCTGTCCTTCTAGTGCTCGCTATGAGCGCGCTGCCGCTCCTCGGAGTTGCAGCTAGCGGTGGAGCGCACGGACCGGAGATTGAATTCCCGCAGGGCCTTGAGTCCTATTCTGATTCGGTCGACTCGCCCTTGCTGGACACGCTCAAGGGCCGGATTGCGGCCGAGCCATTCAATTTGGTGGCTACGGTTATATTCTTGTTGGCGATCATACACACGTTTCTCACCGCGCGGATTCGTCACATGGCTCATGAAGTCGAAGACAAACATGCTGCCGCCCTCAAATTACGGTATCGGAAACCGGAAACGGATACGAATGAAGATGGGGCCCCGGATGAGGTGAGTTTTAAGGGCCAAATCCTGCATTTTCTTGGCGAGGTCGAAGCGGTCTTCGGTATCTGGGCGATCGTGTTAATGGTCGCGCTTACGATGGCGAAGGGCTGGGGCACCGTGATCGGCTATATCGACGACAAGGTTAATTACACCGAACCGATGTTTGTGGTCGTGATTATGGCGATGGCTTCGTCTCGCCCCGTCTTACGCTTCGCCCGACAGCTGATGGCGAGCATTGCTTCCCTTGGGAAACAGTCCATCGCAGCGTGGTGGTTATCAATTTTGATCGTGGGACCCGTGCTCGGTTCATTCATAACGGAGCCCGCGGCGATGACCATTTCGGCGCTGCTTTTAGCCCGACAATTCTACGAGTTGAAACCCTCGCCACGATTCGCGTATGCCACGATCGGCTTGCTCTTCGTTAATATTTCCGTGGGCGGCACATTTACCCATTTTGCGGCACCACCGGTATTGATGGTGGCTGGTCCATGGGGCTGGGACATGGCTTTCATGTTCACCCATTTCGGTTGGAAAGCACTGATCGGTATTCTGATCGCAACTTCGATCTACTTTCTCATTTTCCGCAAAGAGTTCGCGTCGATGGAGGCTCGATTAGAGACCGATCCGACCATGGATTCGAAGGCGAGCGATGGAGTGGGAGTTCCGGTGTGGATCACATTTGTGCAACTGCTCTTTATGGCTTGGACCGTATTTGTGGCGCATCATCCTGCGATGTTTGTTGGTGGTTTCCTATTCTTCCTAGCGTTCGCTCAAGCGACGGCTCATCACCAAGCCAAAATTGATCTTAAACCACCGCTCCTGGTTGGATTCTTCCTCGCTGGCCTCGTGACTCATGGCGGTCTACAGGGGTGGTGGATCGAACCGGTGCTTACCCGATTGACTGAGATACCGCTGTTCATCGGAGCGACCGGGCTTACGGCGGTGAACGACAATGCTGCTATCACCTATCTCGCCACGCTCGTGCCTACTTTTACTGATGAACTGAAGTATGCGGTGGTCGCCGGTGCGGTGACTGGTGGTGGTTTGACGGTGATCGCCAATGCGCCGAATCCTGCGGGACAATCGATTCTACAGCGCTTTTTCCCTGACGGTGTATCGCCACTCGGTTTGTTGGCCGGAGCCCTGTTGCCGACGTTGGTGATGTCGGGCTGTTTCATGCTGCTGGGTTGATGGGTGGATTGTGCTGAGTCCGGGTGAGAACGAGCTGATGAAAGTATGATTGGCGCCAACTCGCCAAAGGTAGGGCGGTCTCGCCGAGACCGACGGTTTCATCTGATCAAGGTAACCAACTTCATCGGCGGCGCGCTCGGCGAGCACGCCCTACCTGCTACAACGCCATGTATTCCGAGGCTTAACCCGGGGAGTTGTTCAGATTGATTTACTTCTGAGTCGTGGTTGATTGTAGCTGGGCTCGGTGAGCCCGGAGCGGTGGAGTGGCTATCGATCTTAGAGGTAACTTGAAACCGGAGGCATCCGACTTCGCCAAGGCTTCGTCGGACAAGAGACCTCGGCTACATTTGCCAGTTGGGCGCTTCCGCGCTCAGGGGATTTCGTAAACCTCAATGAGCGCGACGCCTTCGGCGCCGCCGACATCAGCGACGGTGGCAGTATAGGCTCCGGGAGGAATCTCGACGATTACGACGGCGTCGCGGCTATCGTCGTCGGGCAACGCGAATGCCCCCGTGGTCGTGAATGCCGCTATGAGTTTAGCGTCGCCGGCCCAATTATCATTTTCAGCCAATACGGTTAGTGAGTTCTGTGCTCTGATGGTGAGCACGGGATCGGGTAGCGCTCCCGCCACGCCAAATCCCCCGAGAGTGGGGCCGATGGCACGAATCAACAGCCGCATGGAGCCTGGACCTTCCAACACGAAACCAGCGATCAATACATCGGCACCGGATCCCACCCGACTTCGCGCGGACAGATTTACCAAGCGCGGTTCGCGTGAGGTATCTGCGTCGTAAACCTCGACCAGAGCTATCCCAGGAGAGGAATGAGCACCGTTAACCTGGGCGGTGAACGGACCACTGCCGATTGTTTCGACCAAGGCGGCATCGAGACTGGCAGGGTCGATCAAAGAAAACGCACCCACCGTGTTGCTGACGCTTACGAGGGTGGCATCGCCCGACCAATTGTCGTTTCCAGCAATTGACGCTTCATTTAGCGGAGCAAGAACGAGTGAAGGGTCGGACAGCGCATTACTCACACCGAAATCCGTTAGGGTGGGGCCGATTGCGCGCACTAGGAGGGATTTTGTGGAACCGGTGGCCCCTTGACCGACCACAAAACCAACGGTGAGTGTCTCACTGCCACTTCCCGCGCGACTACGAACGGAGAGATTGGTGAGTCGCCCCGCCGATCCGTCGCCGTTACCACCACCACCACTATTTCCTCCATTGTTGGCGGCTGAGATTGTGACGGCAGTGCTTATCACTGTGCCAGCTGCGTTGCTGATTTCGATCGTGTAGGAACCGTAGTCGTCGGAGGTCGTGTCGGTGCGCGATAGGGATGCCGTGGTTTCACCGTGCAAATATTTGCCGTCTTTTATCCATTGGTAGCTGAAGGGGCCCACGCCCCCGGCCACGGCGGTAAGAGATAATGAACCGCCCGCAACATAGGCACTCGCATCAGGCGGGGTAGCGATACTGGGTTGGGTAGTCGCTTGATTGATGTTTCTTTCATGCACGCCGTCGGCGAATGCTCGCAGATTGACTGGTCCCCAAGGGCGATCGAGAGAACGCATTTTGGAATCATAGAGAGGTCGGTAGTTTCCGGTTGGTCGGTAGTGGCTACCCTCCCAAAGTCCGACGGTCTCCGGGTCTGCGGGGACTTCTTTCGTTGGAATGGGAGTGCTGTCAGCGATGAATTTTCGCCAGGAAATTTGAGCGCGTTCGGTGAGTAACGTGGAGTTGGCAAACTCGGCCTCCGGGTGTTGAGGAGCAGTCGCTGCGTCGATGTATTCATCCGCCAATCCCGCAAAACTATGACCACTTTCGTGGAGAAGCACCTCGATAGAATCCTCACTTAAGGACGCCACCATAGGAAACCCTCCGGCGCCACCGTAGCGGGTGCTATTTACGAGTAATACGACGTAATCGTGGCCCGGTACATTCGCGGCCAGCACGGTATTGATCCTTTGAATTCCAGTTGAGTTAGCGACGTATACGAGCCGACTGCTTTCACCCGCGGTAAACGAAGCTTGGTAGTAAGTATCTGGTCCGAGGTTCTCCGCTGGAATGGTGGTGCCGGATTCGTTGCTGGCGGTGAAAATGGCGAAACCGTTGGTCAGGCCCGTATAGGGTGCCATGGCCTCGTCGGAAAGGATGGCGTTCATTCTGACTGTGGCGTCGCTGAAAAATTGATCTTTTTGGGCGATCGTGTATCCGTCACCGAGAAACACCATGTTGATGCGCGACGAAGTCGGACCGGCGTTTTTCAATTGGCGCATCTCGGAGGTCTGGCCGAAAGCGATGGAGGCTAGGACCAGCGCGAAGACTGCACCGAATAAAATACGAAAACAGCTCATGATTTCGGAAGCGTGATCGTAGCGAAGCGATTCCAGGTGGGGGCGGAGTCGTTCCCCGTGATCGTCCATCGACTCAAGACTAACTGAGATGCGAGAGATTCACCGGCAACCCGGACGAATAAGTTGCCGACTTCTCGGCGATCGATGGTCGTGGCGATACGTCCGTCATTTGAAGATGCGGGATGTTCGATGATGCGATGGGTGGGATCTTCGACGGTTTGAGAGAATGTGAGTTCGCCGTTTTGGTTGAACGAATCGATTCGAACGAAACCGGGAGCGTTGCGGATTGGGGCGGGTTTGGCTCGTCCTACTGCTCCCTGAGCTTGTTGCAACAAGACGGTTCCATCGCGGGACAGCTGTATCTGAAAAAACACCATTCGGCCGGGAACCATGTATTCGTCCAGTAGGGTAGCGAGAGCAGGCTCGGTGATGCTTTCGGCCGAGAGTGGCGGATCGGAGGGCGTTTCGGGTGGCGCCGAGTTGGTCAGTGAATCGTCGCTCACCGGTTTATGGGTGACTGGAGGGTCCAAGTCAGTTGATGAACGGAAATAGAACAGCCCCAGAACCACCAATCCCAGCAAGCACAGAATCAAGCCGGTGCGACGTTTGGCTCCGGTAGGTGAGGAGAAGGAGGAAGGCATCTGTTTAAGAGAGTTAAATCAGGTTAAGTAAGGGACACCAGTATCTGAAGTGAAAGATCCTCCAATCAGTCTCCGACTTGGCTCAGGCAATCTTCTGCGAAAGGTCTACGGAAATAGACCACGGCTTTGTTTGGCGTTGGCGACGCGCTGGATACCGAGGGTCTGCGCGGCCAGTCGACGACTGAAGCCGAATTTACGTTTCTGGGCTTCGACCGAGTCTTTGGCCTTATCGAGGATCTTGAACAATTTAGACATCACCTCTACTTTGTCCCAGTAGTAGTTCTGACGGTTCTGGAGCCACTCGAAGTAGGAAACCGTGACGCCGCCGGCGTTGCAGAGAACGTCGGGGATCACCTCGATGTCACCCCGTTCTTCTAACACTTTATCGGCCTGATAGGTGGTTGGCCCGTTGGCGGCTTCAGCGAGAATCCGGCACTTGATTTTCCTCACGTTGTCGGGAGTGATGACGCGTTCGAGGGCCGCCGGAATGAGCACGGTGCACTCCAGTTCCAGTAGCTCCTCATTCTCGATGGGTTCACCACCGTCGAAGTTGTGCAGCACCTTTTGAGAGGCTACGTATTGTTGGGCTTTGCGGATGTTAATACCCTTGGGGTTGTAGATACCGCCGGTGTAGTCGGAGATCGCGATAATCTTAGCCCCATAGGCCTCGAGCGCTACGGCGGCTTCGCTACCGACGTTGCCAAATCCTTGAATTACCACGGTGGCGTTTTTCACCGGGATCTTGAGGTCCTCGAGGTATTTTTTGACGAGATAAGCCACACCGGCACCCGTCGCTTCCCGTCGGCCTTGCGATCCACCAAGAGAGATGGGTTTGCCGGTGACAATGGCCGGTTCGATGTGACCGACGTGATTGGAGTAGGTGTCCATCATCCAGCCCATCATCTTCTCATTGGTGCCCATGTCGGGAGCGGGCACGTCGGTATTGGGGCCGATGAAAGGAATAAGCTCCTGCATGTAGCGCCGCGCGAGGCGCTCCAGCTCGAGCTCGGAGAGCTGAGTCGGATTCACAATCACTCCGCCCTTGGCTCCTCCGTAGGGAAGGCCCATCAGAGAACACTTCCAACTCATCCACATCGAGAGGGCTGCAACTTCGCCGATCGTGACGCTTTGATGGAATCGAATGCCCCCTTTGGACGGGCCGGTGGAAAGGTTATGTTGGACTCGATAACCTTCAAATACCGTCACGCTGCCGTCGTCGCGCTGAATCGGTAGAGAAACCGCAAAACATCGTCGGGGATATTTGGTGCGGTCACGGAGGTTTTCGGGGAGGTTGATTGCATCCGCCGCTTGGTCGAATTGGCGACAGGCCATTTTGAATGTCGCCGATTTATATAATGAGGAAACGATGACTTTTGACATATTAGTATGATCGCAGAGCTACCGATGGCCGCGAAGACTGGCAATGGGGATTGTCGGATACTATCAACGCCCTCTTGAACTTTGGGTGTCGTCCGTTTCAAACTACGGGTGATGTATATCATTCTCTACCGATTCGGCACTTGGTTGCTGAGTAAATTGGGGGCCGCGGTGTTGATCGTGGTGTTGGCTCTGGTCGGAGTCGGATTTTGGTTATATGCTAATGATCAAGTAGATGTGGAAAAACGCCGCCTCGAATATATGGATGAACTGCGCGATGCGCAGGTCGAAATCACCGCCCAAAAAGCGCAGTTATTGGTCCAGCTCGAAACCTTGCGAGATTTCGCACAATCTCAAGAGGATCGAATTACTCAGACTCAAAAAATCGTCGCTCAACTCATCGATCTACGAAGTTTGTGGGAAGATTGGTTTGGCAATAGCGATCAGCAGGCGGCGAATGAAAAACAGATTGTCCGGATGGGCGCGCTCAAATTGGAAGCGGAAGGCCAGCTCGAGGACGTATTGCGGACGATCAACAAGGCCGAAATAGATCTCGCTGAATTGGATTTTAGACTCAGCAACGTGGAGCAGGATTTGGCCAGTAGTGCGGAATCGGGGTCTCCCGTGGCCCATTATCTGCGAGATGCCTGGGATCAATCCAAGTGGTATCTACTGATTGCGCTGTTTACGTTCTTTGTCGGTCCGTCGGTGATCAAGTTGCTTTCGTATTATTTGCTCGCGCCATTTTTGGCTTGCGGAAAGCCGATCACGTTTGCGGATAAGCTGGTGGCGTATCCCCATGTGCGGAAGAGCAGCGTCTCCGCTGCAGTCAATCTCTGGCCGGGGGAGGTATTGCGGGTGAAGGAGAATTTTCTGCAGTCGAGTGATGAGAGTCTGAAACGAAAAACCCGATTGGTCTTAGATTGGTCGATCCCATTTACGAGTATGGCGTGCGGATTGACCGAGTTGGTGGAGTTGCGCAACGACCATGCGGGAGACCGCTTGGCATCGACGTTATCGAACGGTGATGATCCTCATACTGAATTATCCGTCATTGAAGTGCCTGAGGGGGCTTCGATCATTTTGCGACCCAGTTTCCTGGTCGGAGTGATTACGAAAAACGAAGAGAAAGTTGAGATTCGTCGCCGTTGGGCTCTGATGCGTTGGCAAGCGTGGATCACCTTACAGTTTCGTTTCTTCGAATTCGTGGGGCCATGCCGGATCGTGGTGGCGGGAAGCCGCGGAGTGCGCGCGGAAATATTAAGCGACCAAGGAAAAGGAGTTCGCCCCGCGAGACGCACCAACCAGCTCTCGACTATTGGGTTCACCCCGAATCTAGATTATTTGCCGGTGCGAGCGGAAACTTTTTGGGGCTATTACCGTGATATGAATCCGCTCTTCGATGATCTGTTTGCCGGTGACGGTTTGTTTGTGCTGCAGGAGACATCGCGTGATCCGGAGAACTCCGGGCCGAAGCGTTTTTGGTCAACGATCTGGAACAGTATCCTCAAGGTATTTGGCATTTGAACCGATCGATGTTTCGTTGCGGACAATTATGAATACTGCCGCTTCAGATCTGGGTATTCTCTTTGATTGGGATGGGGTCATCATCGACTCGTCACGCCAACATGAGGCGAGCTGGGAGCGACTGGCGTCTGAAGTGGGCCAACCACTGCCCGCTGATCATTTCGTGCGAGGATTTGGGCGAAAGAACGAACTCATCATCCCCCAGATTCTAGGATGGACGAATGATAGGACGGAAATCCATCGGCTTTCGCTGCGCAAAGAGGCGCTCTACCGTGATATTGTGGTGGAGCAAGGTGTTGAAGCATTGCCCGGGGTGCATCGTTTTCTCGAGCGACTGAAAGAAGCCGGAATTCCCAGTTGTGTGGGTTCATCGACCCACCGGGAGAATATCGACACGATATTAGGGGTGATGGGATTCGAAAATATGTTCGACGATATCGTGACGGCGGAAGATGTGACCGAAGGTAAACCTCATCCCGATGTGTTTCTCAAGGCGGCGGGTAAGATTGATCGAGACCCAGTTCACTGTATCGTTTTCGAGGATGCCAAAGCCGGAATCGAAGCGGGCCGAGCAGGTGGGATGAAAGTGGTGGGCGTGGCTACCACGCATGACGCAGATACCTTGCTTCCGCTCGTCGATCGGGTGGTGCACCGCTTGGACGAGCTCGAGATTACGGAATTGTTGAAGCTCTAAGGTTCATGTCTCTTTTTAAATTAGCTTCCGATTACGAGCCAACTGGGGATCAGCCTCAGGCCATTGCCGACTTGGTGGAATCGATCAACGGCGGTAATCGGGATCAGACGCTACTTGGGGTGACTGGTTCGGGGAAAACGTTCACGATGGCCAATGTGATCGCGCAGTGTGGTCGGCCGACCCTGATCATCTCGCACAACAAGACACTGGCGGCGCAGCTTTATTCGGAGTTTAAGAACTTTTTCCCGGAAAACGCGGTCGAATATTTCGTCAGTTACTACGACTATTATCAACCGGAAGCTTACATCTCTTCTAGCGATACATTCATCGAAAAAGATTCTTCAATTAACGAAGAGATCGAACGTCTCCGAATTGCCACGACGAGTTCGTTGGTATCCCGATCGGACGTGATCGTGGTTGCTTCGGTCTCCTGCATTTATGGCCTGGGGTCACCGAAAGACTTCACCGAGTTGCGGGTTGAGCTCCGCAAAGGAGGGACAATGCCTCGGAACGTTCTACTCGAGAAGTTAGTGGACAATCTCTACGAGCGAAACGACTTCGATCTCAAGAGAGGCCGTTTTCGGGTTCGGGGCGACGTCATAGACATCATGCCTGCCTACACCGAACAGGCACTGCGAATCGAACTTTGGGGAGATGAGGTGGAATCAATTTCTGAGTTTGACCCCTTGACCGGTGAAACTCAGCGGACCTTGGAACAATTTGATTTATATCCTGCCACTCAATACGTGACGACCAAGGGCAAGATGGCGGCGGCGGTGCATAAGATTAAAGCCGAGTTGGATGTTCGCGTGTCCGAATTCGAAGCGGCCGGAAAATATCTCGAAGCACAGCGAATTCGGATGCGCACCAATTACGATTTAGAGATGATGCAGGAGATGGGGTTCTGTAACGGTATTGAAAATTATTCGCGTCATATGGCGGGCCGAGAGGAAGGCGAACGCCCAACCTGCTTAATCGATTTTTTCCCTGAAGACTTCCTGTTATTCGTCGACGAAAGTCACGCAACGATTCCGCAGGTCGGGGGCATGTTCAATGGAGACCGGGCGCGGAAGATTAACCTCGTGGAACACGGATTTCGTCTGCCTTCCGCGATTGATAATCGCCCTCAGAATTTTGAGGAGTTCCGGACGATCACCAATCAGACGCTGTTTGTTTCCGCTACGCCGGCGAAATACGAGATTGAGAAGTCTACCGTCATCGCAGAGCAGGTAATTCGCCCAACCGGACTACTTGATCCGGTGATCGAGATTAAACCGATTAAAGGTCAAGTTGAGGACTTAATTGGTGAAATCCGGGCTGCGGTCGCGGCCAAAGAACGGGTGATCGTGACCACGTTGACCAAACGACTTTCCGAGGACCTTTCGAGTTTCATCAGAGAAGCGGGAATCAAGGTGGAATACCTCCATTCGGACATCGATGCGATCGAGCGCGTGGAGATTTTGAGGAACTTGCGCTTAGGCAATTTTGACGTGCTCATCGGAATCAACTTGTTGCGCGAAGGTCTCGACCTTCCGGAGGTTGCCCTCGTAGCGATCCTTGATGCGGATAAGGAGGGATTCCTTCGTAGTGAGACGTCGTTGACGCAAACGGCTGGTCGAGCGGCCCGACATGAAAAAGGTCGGGTGATCTTCTATGCCGACAAGCAGACCAATTCGATTCAACGCACCATTGAGGTGACTTCCGCGCGCCGAGAGAAACAGATGGCCCACAATGAGGAGCACGGGATCACTCCACGGGGAGTTCAGCGTCCGGCTCAGGCAAGTTTGCATGTCTATGATGGTTCTGGGCGACGAGACGATGATGTCGAATTGATGGCAGCCGAGGGGGATGAAGATGTCGCGACGGTGATAGCCGAACTCGAGGTTGATATGGCCGACGCTTCCAATCGATTGGAATTTGAACGGGCGGCCTTGCTCCGTGACCAAATCGAGACACTTCGTTCGGGTGACTTTAAGAAACAGTCGAAACCCAAACCCCGGGGCAGCCGGAAGTATCGCAGTCGATAGCAATAATCCATGAATGATCGCTGTTTTGGTGCATTGCGCCGCGCGAAGTTCGGCATTATTTTCTTTTTTGAGCTTCTCGAAATTTACTGCCCTATTGAGCCTTTTGTTTTTGTTGGGTATTCCCGCATCGACTCGGGCTTTGGAAGTTCCGGAGGAGCTGAGGTTAAAGCCGCCCACGGCAACATGGATTAAGGAAACGCTTTCATCCCGGGAACCCCAGGCGGACCACGTGTCATCCCAACCCCGTAATCGAAATTGATACTGTATTTCGTGAGAAGGGGAGTGGCTTGGACTGGTAAATCTAAACCGCAAGGTGGAGGCGGTGGATTCGAAAACGCCGAGATCGTTTTCGTCGGACAAGTCACGCCAGTTTTCTCCAACTTGAACGCGGCGGACAATGACCGGAGCCAATGCGGGCGGATGTTCAAGTTTGTCGCGATCGATGCGCAAGAGTCCGGTCGCTCCTGCGACCCATAGAACATTCTTATCCACCTCTGATTCGGAGAATATGATTCGTGCACCACCATACCCAATGACTTCGGTGATCGCAGGGGGCACTCCCAGAATGTCTGGCTCAGTCGATGATGAATGCCTTCGCCGGATCAAACGTTCGTGCCACTCCGATTCGGCCCGAACTCGGGGTTCGATTTGATACCAAATCGTTCCATCATCGAACGGATGGATTGGCCAGATGAGGTCATCAGGATATTCACGGAAGTCTAGATTCGGATCGAGGTTCCACTGCGCCTCCTCGCTGAGCCTCATGATGCCGGCACGACTGGTGAGCCAGGTCGCTCCATCGCGAGCATCTACGAGATGAATATCCTGCGGATTGGAGACAGTCACGGGAATCGAGTGCCACGTTGGTTCAGTTCCCGGAACAAAGCGCACCCAACCCACGGTCCCGTCGGCCAAAGAAACCAAAACCCGCCCAGGATAGCCCTGCGTGAATCCGGTAATCGAATCGGGGAGAGTTAGGGTTGATGGATCGAAAACCCACTGACTGCCATTCCAATGACCCGTGCCTATTCGATCTCGATTCCACCACCAAAACCGAGTGATTGGATCGTCCTGCGTCGGCGCCCTCAACTTAAGCCCCTGCAGCGGTTTGGTCGTCAATTTGACCGGCGTGTTTAAGTTGGATGGCGTCCACCACAGTCCTTCGTTGGTGCCGATCAAGAGACCCTGATCGGTCGATAAGAGTGACCGGACTTGCGCTTCCAATTCAGGCAGTGGCGCGAACCTGGCATTCCAACCCCGGGAGATTTGGGCCGGCTGCAAAAAATAGGCGCCTCGATCCATTCCGATGTGAAGGCGACCTTCGTGACGAGTGAAACAATTGATAAAGCTTCGCTCTAAACCATCGCGGCGAAAGAAGAGCGTGTAGGGCGTTTGAAGATCGATGCGTGAAACCCCAAAGTCGGTGCCCGCCCTCAAACCGTATTCTTGATCTTCAATCAGATGATGCACCGTTTGGCTCTCCAGCCCGCGGAGTTGGTCAATACGTTGCACAATCTCGCCCTGAGGCGAGACGAGTAAGATGCCCTGTTCGTTGGTCGCGATTGCGAGGTTTTGGTTCTCTAGTCTTCGAATGAAGCGAATACCAGTCATGACCAAAAGTTCACTCACCGGCCACACGACATGAGTGAGTGTATCATCCTCTAGTCGGAACAAGCGCCCGTCTGACGTGCCGATCAACTGCGTAGATGAATCACCGCTCGAGACTTGTCCGGCCGTGATTGTGATACTTTGAGCGGGAGACAGCTCATCGTGCTCGAGGATCTGTTGCATTCGCCCATCTCGCCATTCGTGCAGGCCTTCTCCGGCCACGAAAATGGTGATGCGCCCGTGAGTATTGAAGAGTTGAGGGACGGTTTGTGAGTCATCGGCTAGTGGGATCCAGCGGACGGGCTGGCCCGGGTGCTTCACCACCAAACCACCGGTCGCTGACATGATAAACTCTCCGGTTGGCCCGATTACGGCCCCATTTGTTCTCCAAAATTCAGGCAACTCGGAGGAGAGGGGGAGACTTTAGTAGGATCGTTGGGGACCTTTGATGGTGAGCACGCCCCAATCGCCCTGAGCTGTTACGAGGATTTCTTGATCGGAAATGGCAGTCAGGGGCTCGACCGCGTTTCCTGAATTGTTCCATGACCGCCACACGCTCCCGTCGAATTCCAGAATGCTGTCATTGGTTCCGAAAAACATCACGCCAGAATCAACCTGTAAACTGCAGGTGACTTGATCGCTGCCACGGTAGTCTCGTGGGGCGAAGTTCTTTAAAAAGAGTCGCCCGGTTTCATCCTGCGCCAGCAGTGGCAGATGGCTGAATGCTAATAGCAGACACCCAATGACAACTTTTCGGAAGAAGTGGCGCATCTATTTACTACCCGACGGAATATTCGTCTTAGCGTCAATCGTGAGAGGTGGACTCGAACCGTTAATTTAAACGGTGCCCGGCGGCTTGAAGAAACGCGTTTAACGCACCCGAGCCATGGGCCCCCCCGTGCCACGCCAAAGCCAGCCGGCTCTCGGGAGTCGGCCCAGTGATGCGCCTGAAGGTCACTTCGTCCGGGAGGATTTTTGCCTCCGAAGGGCACATCAAGGTCGCGCCTAAGCCCGAACGGACTAGGCCGATGGCGTTGGCTCGAGGCCAAATCTCTTCCACAATATGCGGGGTTACGCCTGCCTCGCTAAAGGCGGAGAGGGTGCGATCGTAGAAAGTGGGATTGTTGTAGCGGGGGAACAAGACGAAGGGAACCTTGGCGAGGTCATGTAATTTTAGGGTCTTCCGTCGCGCGAGAGGATGATCCGCCGGCAGCACGACTCCGTTGCGTTCGCTCAGCAGCATCCGGTGATGATATCCTTTGGGAAGTGAATCGGGGTGGAGGAATCCGCAGGCGATATCTCCCGACCTGAGCGCCTCAAGTTGAGTGGCGGTGGGAGATTCATTGAGTTCCACGCGAATCCCGGGATGGGTCCGTTGGAGCTCACGCAGAATTCCGGGTAATACCGTGGCCATGGCCAGGCCCGTGAACCCAACCCGCAGAATTCCGGTTTCACCTTGAGCAATGGCATCAAGCTCAGCGGGTAGGCGTTTCAATTGTCGTAGCCAAGGCTCGATATTCTCCAACAGATGTCTGCCGGCGGGGGTTAACTCGACGCGACGCTGAGAACGAACGAGTAGCGCAGTGCCAACCGCCGATTCAAGATGTGCGATTTGTCGCGAGAGGGAGGGCTGGGCGACCCCGAGAGACTCGGCTGCACGACGGAAATGCAACAAGCGGGCCACTTCCCGGAAGTAGATCAGGTGGCGAATCTCGAAATCGAATTGATACTCACGAGGCATCAATAAAGACTAATTAAGTATTTTCTAGATATCGCAAGATTTGGTATGCTCTGCCGCAACTTAACTCATTATGGCTAAATCACTCTTCGAAAAAGTATGGGATACGCACACGGTGCGGACCCTCGCGAATGGTCAGACTCAACTTCTGATCGGCACTCATCTCATCCATGAGGTCACGTCGCCTCAGGCCTTTGGCATGTTGCGCGACCTGAATCTACCGGTGCTGATGCCGACGCGCACGTTCGCCACGGTCGATCACATCGTCCCGACCGATCAATTCGTTGAACCCTATGCCGATCCACTGGCGCAGGCCATGATGGATGAGCTGCGCAAAAACTGTGCGGATAACAACGTCACGTTCTTCGACCGCGAATCCGGCAAACAGGGCATCGTGCACATCGTGGGACCCGAGCAGGGCATCACCCAGCCTGGCACCACCATTGCGTGTGGTGATTCGCACACCTCCACTCACGGCGCGTTCGGCGCGATCGCGTTTGGTATCGGCACCACCCAGATTCGTGACGTATTGGCCACTCAGACTATGGCACTCGGTAAACTCAAAGTGCGCCGGATCGAAGTGAACGGAGAGCTCCATCCCGGCGTTTATGCTAAGGACGTGATCCTGCACGTCATCGCTCAACTCGGCGTGAGTGGCGGCACGGGCTACGCCTACGAATTTGCGGGCACCTTGTTCGAGAGCTTCAGCATGGAGCAACGCATGACGGTTTGTAACATGTCGATCGAAGGCGGCGCGCGCGTCGGCTACGTGAATCCCGACCAGACTACGGTCGATTATTTGCAAGGCCGTCCTTACTCACCAACGGGCTCGGATTGGGATGCAGTGGCCGAACGTTGGCTCGGTTTCGCTTCGGATGTGGATTGTTCCTATGATGATGTGGTGGTGATCGATGCGGCTGATATCGCTCCATCGGTGACCTGGGGCATCAACCCGGGGCAGGGTATCACGATTGATCAATCGATCCCGGATCCCGCTACGGCCACGAGTGAGGACGAGAAGACCTCAATCTTGGAAGCCCTCGAATACATGAAGCTCACCCCCGGTGCCCCAATCAAAGGCACTCCGATCAACGTGGCATTCCTCGGTTCCTGCACCAACGGGCGTCTCTCTGACTTTCGGGAAGTCGCGAAATTCATCGCTGGTCGCAAAGTTGCCGCTGGCGTTAAAGCGATTGCCGTGCCCGGTTCGCAAATCGTAGCCGCGCAGTGTGAAAAAGAGGGGATCGACAAGGTGCTCTTGGCAGCAGGATTTGAATGGCGCGCCGCGGGCTGCTCCATGTGTCTCGCCATGAATCCCGACAAACTGATTGGCGACCAACTGTGCGCCTCCTCCTCCAACCGTAACTTCAAAGGGCGCCAAGGTTCGACCACGGGGCGCACCGTATTGATGAGTCCGCTCATGGTAGCGGCTGCGGCCGTTACTGGCCACGTGGCTGATGCGCGTGAAGTCTTCGAAGTCGGTGAACCCGTCCTAGCTTAAAACTTAACTATATTTCTCATGGCTTTAGCAAAAATCACCTCAATCACCGGACCAGCGGTCACCGTTCCCGGTAACGATATCGACACCGACCGGATCATCCCGGCCCGCTTCATGAAGTGCGTCACCTTTGATGGACTCGGCGAATACCTGTTCTACGATGTGCGCAAAGATGCCGACGGCAACGACCGTAGTCATCCGCTCAACGACGAACGTTTCAAGTCCGCCACCGTGCTCCTTTCCGGGGCGAATTTCGGTTGCGGTTCCTCTCGGGAGCACGCCCCGCAAGCGATTCAGAAGTATGGTTTCCGCGGTGTCGTAGCGGAAAGTTTCGCCGAGATCTTTTTCGGTAATTGCACGACGTTAGGCATCCCTTGTGCGGTTGCCACTCGGGCCGACATCGCGAAAGTGACGGCGGCAATCGAAGCCGACCCGACCGTTGAGGTGACGATCGATTTGGGTGATCAAGTGGTTCGTTTCGGCAGCGAGTCCATCCCGGCAGAGATCCGCGGATCGGCCCGAGATGCTCTGATCAATGGCCGTTGGGATGCGATTGCTGAACTCCACGAAGGCGTGCCACAGGTGCGGTCTGTTTCGGCTGGTCTTGCTTATATGGCGACCTGAAGGGGAGACGGACTTTCCTAACTCTTTCCCACCTCTCATTAACGGAGCAATCGTGCCGTTGGTGAGAGGTTTTTGCGTAGATAAAAGCTACTGAGAGTTATGTCACATGGGCAACGGGATCGCCGGGGAGCGGAGTTCGTTGGCATCGCGTAGATCAACAACGACGATATTATCGATGCTGATCTGACCGGTCAGACCACCGGCCTGGAAGCCGAAGTTATCCTTCTTTTCGCTGATGCCGATATGGTGCCCAGTTGCGCTTTTCCCATCGACCATGACGCTGAGGCTATCGTCCTTCATCTCTACCTCCACTCGATACCAGTGACCGGTTTTTAATTTTAGTGGAACGGAGGCAATGCTCTTGGTGGCTTCGTCCCATTTACCAGCTAAAGGATCACGACCCTGGTCGTGGCCCAAAGCGGTCATCTGTTTCCGTTTGTTGGCCTCTTTGATCTTCCAGACCGATGCTTCTTCGTAACGGATCATGATTTTCGCGATGTGCGCGAGCCCCCAGTTGATCAAAAGTTGATGGAATACCTCGCCCTCCAATTTTACGTCGTAGGAGTAACGCACGTTTTGATGGTCCAGGTAGATTTTACGGAAACCGGTGTGGTTGTCGGCCGCGAGCTGCTGGCCGCGGAGCGTCCCGTCGATTATCTCCCACTTACCCTGGCCCACGGTAAACAGGGGGGGCAATTCGTCGGTTTCGAACGATTCACGCAATAATTCATCCGCTGGGAGTGAGGAAACAGCGACGATGGCTAAAGCAGTAATTCGGGTTAGGGTCGAACGGAATGGTAAGATTGAGGGTATCATAGGGTGGAGGGAGATAAATGTGCCGATCGAGCCTCGGTGGGGCGAACGTAATTTGAGATTCCAAACATCGATGGGGGTAGTTAGCTGGCGATGATCTCGGGCGACGTCCTTGACCCAGCGCGAACGTTGAGGAATTTTGGTGAACCTTTTCTCTTTGTTCGCGTCCCAGAAACGCAGATGCCCATGTATTTCGCCTTAATCGATGTCGTTGCCGGTGCCGACATTCTCATTTACCCACTCGGGCTTTGCTCGTTGGTGATGGTTTTCATCCTTTGCGAACGCTCCTACGCGCTTCGCCATAGCGCGATCATGCCGCTCGATCTCGTGGAAGCGATTATCGAGGGCCGAACCGCCGACAACGAAGCTGATTCGGTGCTCGGCCGGATCGTCGCGTTTTCTCGACGTCACGAAGGCGATGAAGACGCGGTCAAAGCCTTTGCTCGACTCGAACTCAACCGAATGGAGCGAGGTCTACCCTATCTCGATATCATTTACGCGGCCGCTCCGTTAATCGGATTAACCGGCACCGTTTGGTCTCTGCTTAGAGTTTTCTCCTCAATCTCAGGGGAATCAGGATTGCCCGACCCCGTCGCCTTTACGAGTGGGGTAGCGCTGGCTCTCTCGGCGACATTACTGGGTTTGACGATCGCGATTCCGGCTCTCGTGGGTGGTGGATATCTTCAACGGCGAGTGGATAATTACGCGGCTCAGTTGGATGTGATTCTGGAACGAATCTTGGGACAGCAGGCGATCGAATCCGATAAGTCCGAACTATGAGCGGTCTCTACCAACGTCGCCGTCGGCGACCGGAGATGAATCTGCTCCCGCTGATTGATGTGCTCGTTATGCTCATCTTTTTCGCATTTGTGACGATGCAGTTTCGGTCCGCTTCGACGCTCAATATCACGCTACCCAAAGTGGAGACGGCTGGTAAAAACGAGTTTAAAGGCACGGTGACCATCGGCGTCGATAACGAGGGAGTGATGTCCTTCAATGGTCAGGTGGTGACCGAGGATCAGATCGAAGAATTGCTGCAACAGGTCAAAGAAGTGAATCGCGACATCCCGGTGCTGATTGCCGCGGATGAAGCGACACCCCTCAAGACGGTAGCCTTCCTCATGGATGCCTGCCGCAAGACCGGTCTTAACAAGTTTAGCTTACAAAGTCGTTAGTCTCTCCCCGTTGTTCGAAAACCCCTATTCCTATGCTTCGACGCGATTTTATTTCTCTATCGACTCGCACTACGGGCGTGGCTCTTGCCGCCGGCCCTCTGGCCTCGCAGATGATTGCGGCTACGCCAGGTGTCAAACCCATGGGCATCGCCCTGATGGGGCTGGGAAACTATGCGACGAGGCAGTTGGCCAAGGCTTTTAAGGAAACGCAAAATTGCCACCTGGCCGGAGTCGTTTCAGGTGATCCGGAGAAGGCGAAACGTTGGTCGGTCGAGCATGGTTTTGCGGAGAGTAATATCTACAACTACGACAACTTTGATTCGATCGCGACGAACTCAGACATCGATATCGTCTATATCGTGTTACCCAACGCCATGCATTTGGAGTTCATCGAACGAGCGGCCAAAGCGGGTAAACATGTGATCTGCGAAAAACCGATGACGGTTACGGCAGAGGAGTCCCGTCGCGCCATCAAAGCTTGTCGTGATGCTGGGGTGCAGTTGTCGGTCGGCTACCGCTTGCATTTCGATCCCAACTATCGGGCTCTGATGCTCGCTCGTGGCGAACCTGATTTTGGCGATGTGCGTTATGTTCAGGCCGATATGGGCTTTCCGATTGGTGACCCCACTCAATGGCGTCTGCGCAAGAACCTCGCGGGTGGAGGAGCGATGTATGATGTCGGCGTCTATTGCACGCAGAGTGCACGATTCTTCGCAGGCGAGGAACCGATTGCGGTGACGGCTCAGGAATTTAAAACCGATCCGATGAAGTTTGCCGAAGTCGATGAAACGATCATGTTTCAACTCGAGTTCCCTGGTGGAGCGACCGCGAACTGCACGACCACTTACGCGTTTCGCACCAACTCAGTGCACGTGGCCTACCAAAAGGGCTGGGGTGCGCTTTCGCCCGCCCACTCCTACGGTCCGATTGTGGGTGTGCTGAAAGACAAACAATTGGCCCCTCGGAAATTCAGCCAGCAGGCGTTGCAGATGGACGACTTTGTCCGGTGCATTCACGCTGGCGTGGAATCCGAGGTATCGGGTCTCGAAGGACTCAAGGATGCGCTCGTGGTCGATGCAATTTATCGCTCCATCGCATCAGGTAGCAAACGCACTCGTGTCGAGCCGGTTTAGGTTTTATTGCCTCCCCGATAGAGCAAGTAGGAGATCTTGGGTGGACGGGTTTGGCCGTATCGGCTTATCTCTGAACCTATGAAGATCTTAATCACGGGTGTATCGAAGGGACTAGGGCGTGTTCTGGCTGATGTTTATATGGCCGAAGGTCACACCGTCATCGGTTGTGGACGCGATCCGGAGCAAATTCTCGATCTTCGGTTTGGTTGCGACGACAAGGATCGTTTCGATATCGTCGATGTCGCGCAGGCCAACAAGGTCAACGTCTGGTTCGAGACGGTAGACGCTTCCCACGGCATACCTGATTTGATCATCAACAATGCGGCTTTGATGAATGAGCCGGCCAATCTTTGGGAGGTTCCGACCAAGGAGTTTTCGCAACTCATCGATGTGAACGTGAAGGGTGTCTTCAACGTTATCCGAGCGTTTGTGCCCGCGATGGTGAAACGCGGATCGGGAATAATTGTAAACCTTTCTTCAGGCTGGGGCTTGAGCACATCGCCTCATGTGGGCCCATATTGTGCATCAAAATACGCGATTGAAGGTCTTTCGAAAGCCATGGCGCAAGAGCTGCCCGATCCCATGGCCTGTATTCCCATGAGTCCAGGAGTGATCTCGACTGAGATGCTAGCGACAGCTTGGGGGGAGGAAGCGAAACGACATCCCACGCCCGAAGAGTGGGTGAAGGTTGCTGCTCCCTTTATTCTGGGTTTGAGCCGGGCTGAGAATGGTCAGTCGGTTCAGGTGCCGCAATAGACGCAGCGCGACTCGCACAAATCGCCGCCACCAAAATGGCGCCAGCAAAGCCCGCGAGCATGGTGTCGAACCCGACTCCTAATCCCAGTAACGCTCCCGCAATCGCCGGGCCAATAGCGGAGGACACCACGGCGAGGGACCCCGTGAGTCCCTTGATCGCTCCGAGTTGCTTGGGCCCGTAGAACTCAGCCCATACCGACGTGAATACGTTACCCGCGGATCCGCCGGTGAGTCCGGCGAGCATAAAGAACCCCACTGCTGCCGCGGGATGTGAACTGATCGAAATCAAGGCCATGCCCAAGGTCACCGGCACGGCCACGAACCCCACCATGGAAAGCGCCCCGTGTTGGTCGATTCTCGGTCCGACCCAAATCGAGGTGCCTGCTTTGCATAGAGCGAATATGGAAAATAGCGAAGCCATGAAGGTGGTGTTCCATCCCTTACTCACCGCCAGTGGAGCTTGATAAAGGAACACCGCTGTCATCAACATGGGCAGCAACATCTGGGTTGGCAGAATCCACCAAAACCGTTGATCAGAACGCATGAGTTTCCAAGCGCGTCGAAGTTTCCCCGTTCGAGCATTTTTCGTTGGATCATAGTCAGTGGCCACGAAGGATTCGAAACGAGCCCGCCCGATTAACCACGTAACCCCCCAGGGTAGCGCCAACAGATATAGCGCGGCGATCAACAGCCAAAGGACACGCCATTCTACGAAGAGTAGCAGGCCGGCTGCGATCGGAGGAAGAATAGCTTCACCCAAAGGGTAACCGAGTGACGAGAGTCCTAGGGCTCGCCCCCGTCGCTTCTCGAATCCCTTCGCCATCGTCGTATTCGATACGTGGGTCATCAATCCGGGCCCGGTCAGTCGCAGACCTGCTACCGCCAAAACTAACATGATTGGGTGCACGGCGAGTGCGAGGAGCAGAGCGGAGACCCCAACCGCCCAGAATACGCGGCGCGTATATAGTGCCAGTGGAGTCGAATCATAGTGGGCGGCGATCAGGGGCAGAATCAACGCGCCCACCAAAGTGCCGATCCCATAAAGGGTGCCGAATTCTCCGGTCGTGATGGGTAAGGCAGCCAGCAATGAAGGCACAAACAGCGAGATGAAATAGGTTTGGCCAAAGCTGGTTGAAAACGTGGTTCCGATCCCAAAAGCCGCCTCGATAGGCTGCTCTTTTATGAATTTATGGTAGCTCAAATGCTCATTCCCGGTTGGGCGTATCGAGCACGAGCGTGACGGGTCCGTCGTTCACCAGAGCGACTTTCATCATCGCTCCAAATTTGCCGGTGGCGATCGATTTAGGTCCCAACCGATCACGGAATTCGGCGCAGAAGTATTCGTAAAGTGGTTCGGCTATTTCAGGAGGTGCGGCGTCATTGAATGACGGACGCGTGCCTTTGTGAGTTCGAGCATGTAAGATGAACTGGCTCACCACCAGAGCCTGTCCTGTGATATCAATGAGCGAACGATTCATGCTGCCCGCATCGTCTGCGAAGATGCGCAGTTTACTGATCTTCTCTGCGAGCCAGGTTGCGTCGGATTCCGTATCGTCGTGGGTGATTCCGAGTAGCACCAACAACCCCGAGTTTATTTCTCCGATTCGTTCATCGGCGACGGTTAGGCTCGCTGCGCTTACGCGCTGGATTACGGCCCGCATGGCAGGGGCTCAATCGAGGGTCTTGACCAGAACTATCGCGTTGCGGCCATTGCTTCGCGCAAGTTCGCGGCGAGCAGGTGGAAGAGCAGATTCATCGTTGCTGGTGAATCCACAGGAACGGGAGAAAAACGTCGAACTCTGGGTCGAAAGGGCGACCAGTTTCGTGGCACCTGCCGCCTTGGCTTGAAGGGTGGCGAACGCGACCATCTTGCGGCCGATACCGCGTTTATGGTGAAACGGCATGACGCAAAGTGAACCGATCTCAGCCGTGTCAGGTTGATCCGGAAACACGTGCAGCGAAATGCAGGCCACGATGTTCTCGTCGATTTCGAATACGAAGAAATCTTCAATGTGCTCCTCGATTGCGGCGAGGTCGCGATGGAGCAGTTCTTCGCGTTCTACGGCGCTGCGAATGAGGCTATGGACGAAACGGCTATCGTTGCGGGTGGCGGCTCGGACTTGTTGATAATCGTTACCGAAAATTAGCGTGCCGACGCCTTCGCTGGAAAATACTTCGTTGAGCAGTCCGTCGTAGACGCGGCCGTCGATCAGGTGCACGCGAGGTATGCCGCTTTTGACCCCTGTGACCGCGTGTTCCGCCTTGGATCGAACATCGTCGGTGATGGCAGAGGGAGAGTCGCGCAGGATGCCAGCGAGTTCATCGACGGCGATATCGCGCCGAAAAACTTCATTGATGTTCAAACCTTCCCGCTGGCTGAGGTAAATCACCTTGGTGGCGTCGAGGGCCGCGGCGACTTTGATCGCGAGCAAGTCAGAATTTATGCGTAACGTGCTGCCGTCGGGGGCAAAACCGATGGGCTGGATGATCGGCACGATGTCGGCGGCGAAGAGGTGCTGGAGCGTCTCCTTATCGATGCGATCAACCCTGCCGGTGAATTGATGGTCCTCGCCTTTGATCACACCCACGGGGAGAGACCGCACCGCGTTGGTGATGGCGCACTTGAGTCCGGATTGGGTCAGACCTTCGAGAATGAGGTGTGACACGCGGGAGGAGGCGCGCACCGCGAGATCGAGGGTGGAGGTGTCGGTGACTCCCGTGCCATCGGCATTGGAGAGGGGGACGTCACGGGCGATGGAAAGATCTTGGAGTTGCTCTGAAATCCCGTGCACCAAAACGACCTTGATCATCAGGCTCCGGAGCACGGCGATATCCACGAGGAGGTTGGCGAGATTATCATCGGCGATGACGGCTCCATCCAGCGCGACCACGAAGATTTGATTCCGAAATCGCGGGATATATTTTAATATACCCCGAAGATCGGTGGGCTTAAATGTCGTGTCGTTAGCCTCGGCGGGAGACACGTTTGAACTGGTGGAACCCGTGGTCATTGCGGTTGTTAGGTGATAGCGTTTACAAGCAAGGAGACGAAGGCGTCAATCGCTGCTTTGTGGGCAACTAAACGGTCAAAGGACCTCAAACGTCCAGCGCCGGGACTCTCGAGCCCCCACTAAAGTGGCGCGATAAGTGCCTGGCTCGAGGGTATTGGCCGGAATCGTAATTAGGGCGGTGAACTCAAGCCGTCGGGATTGGAGCTCTCCGGGGGTGGTCTCAAAGCCCACAATGATCACAAGCTCTTGTTGGCGGTGATAAAGCTGAGTTTGAGCGGGTAATTCGTCGTGATCCGGCTGCGTGCAAACGAAGTCGAAGGTGTAGGGTGCGCTGGCGAGAGCGGTTACCGGTGCGGTGACGCGGAGGTATTCACTGGGGACCGGCGGTCGCTCAATCAAAACGTCATGGAGCAGCGGGGGGAATCCACCGGGGATAGCTTCACTCGTCGCAGATTCGGTGGTCGGCCCGGGTGGAACGACGAGCACGTTCATCGGCAATTCGATCCGGTGGAAGCCACTGTCGAGGAGGCGCAAGACCTGGGCGCGGTCTTTATTGTCCTGATACGGTTCGTGGGCCGGATTGGGCTTACGGTAGGCAATGGTTAGCCACGTGTAAGGAATTATGCAGGCCAGGATCCCGATAATGATCCACTTCATGGGCCACGGCTTACGATTGAGTGGATTATTCTCCGGCGCGGGCATGATGAACGAAGTCTGAGAGCGGCAGGCGGTGGACTAATCCACCGCCAGTCGCGGAGACAGTTTAGTAAGGCAGAGGATACGCGCTGGAGAGCGCGGCGACGCGAACCTTGACCGCGTTGAGGGCATCCTCGAGGCCGTCGGTATCGATCGCCTTGAGCACGATATCGATACAATCGGCGATTTCATCCATATCGGCTTCGACGAAGCCGCGAGTCGTGACGGCTGGGGTGCCGAGGCGGATGCCGGATGCCTTGAAAGGTGAGCGAGTCTCAAACGGCACGGTGTTTTTGTTACACGTGATGTGGGCGAGATCGAGGGTCTCCTGAGCCTGCTTGGCGGTGAGGTCAGGAAGGTTTTGGCGGAGATCAACGAGGAAGAGGTGATTGTCGCTGCCGCCAGAAACGACCTTGTAGCCCCGCTTGAGGAAGGCGGCTGCGAGCGTTTGGCTATTCTTCACTACGTTGGCGGCGTATTCCTTGAACTCGGGCTTGAGGGCTTCGGCGAAGCAAACGGCTTTAGCTGCGATCACATGCATGAGTGGTCCACCTTGGGCGCCGGGGAACATGGCTGAATTGATCTTTTTGGCGTGTTCCGCTTTGCAGAGAATCAGACCACCACGCGGACCGCGCAGGGTTTTGTGCGTCGTGGTGGTGACGAAGTCGGCGTGCGGCACGGGCGACGGGTGGGCACCGCCGGCGACAAGTCCAGCAATGTGGGCGATGTCGGCAAAGAGATAGGCTCCGACGGAGCGGGCGATTTCACCCATGCGCTCGAAGTCGATGGTGCGGGAGTAGGCGGACGCACCGACCGTGATCATCTTGGGTTTCTCGCGCTCGGCGATAGCGGCGAGTTCATCGTAGTCGATGTGGCCGGTTTCCTCGTTCACCCCGTATTGCACGAAGTTGTAGAGTTTGCCGGAAAAGTTAACGGGGTTGCCGTGGGTTAAGTGACCGCCGTGAGCGAGGTTCATGCCGAGAACCTTGTCGCCTGGTTGGAGGACGGCGGTGTAGACGGCGAAATTGGCCTGTGATCCGGAGTGAGGCTGGACGTTGGCGTGTTCGGCACCGAAGAGCTGTTTGGCGCGTTCAATGGCGATGACTTCGACCTTATCAACTTCCTCGCAGCCCCCATACCAACGTTTACCGGGGTAACCCTCGGCATATTTGTTGGTGAGCACGCTCCCTTGGGCCTCCATTACGGCCGGGTAGGTGAAGTTCTCCGAAGCGATCAATTCGATATGATTCGCTTGGCGAGCGTTTTCGGCCGCGATGGCAGCGGCGATTTCAGGATCGAGGGTAGCGAGCGGTGTGTCGTTCAACATGGCTTGGAAAGAAAGATATCAGGAACGATTAGTCAAAATCCCAAACCGAAAATGCACTAACTTCAATTTTTGACGGATCCTAGGGAGGGCGTGCTCGCCGAACGCACCATCGGTGGAGTGGTTCGGCCTGATGACGGCTTCGGACTGGGTCCGCCAGTAGTTTGGCGGTTTCCTCACGGGTTGAAGTCGGCGCGCTTCGAGCGCCCGTCATACCTCAGCTGGGTATGCGCAAATTGTCCGCCCTATTTGGAACTTCGGTGAAAGGGGAGGCGATCACTTCGCCCTGGCTTAACTGTCATATTACAAGTGACAGTTGAGCGTTTTACCGAGGGAACTGGCGCGGAAGAGGCGCCGGATGGTCGGAGTCAGGAGGCCTGTTCTCGCAGGAACTTCAGGACCGAGGGGATAGATTCGACGATCTCGTCGCGGCAGGTCTCGTAGAGGGGGAGGGGCCCACCGTAGGGGTCGGCGATTTGCTTGTTGGCCTCTTGCGGCATGAACTCGCGAATGAGGTAAACATGCTTGGGATAAGGCTCAAAGGTGGCCTGAATCACCGCTCGGTGGGTCTCGGTCATCACGAAGATCGCGTTGGCTTCACCCACCATTTCGGCCGTGATGGGCTGCGACTGGTGGTTCGAGATGTCTAGGCTGACCTTCTTCATCGCGGTGACGGAGTTTGCTGATGGAGGGTCACCATCCCGGGCCGCAACACCGGCGGAGATTACCTTGTAGTCTTTCAATGGTCCTTCTTCGGCATTGAGCGCGTGGGCTAACAAGCCCTCTGCCATGGGAGAACGGCAGATATTACCGGTGCAGACGACGACGATGAGGCCGGATTGATCCATGGGGAAGTTGCTAGAGGGTTATGGAGAGAATGCAACTCGCGGGGCGAGACAGATTTGCTAGGCGCGATTTAATTGGCGGGCGCCGATATCACGGCGAAAGACTTTGGAAGAACACTCGATTTGGTCGCAGACAGCATAGGCAGATGCGGCTGCGGCGACGAGCGTGTCTCCCATGGCTGTGACCCCTAAAACTCGACCACCGGCGGTCACCAGTTGGCCCGCTGCATTGGTGGCGGTGCCCGCTTGAATCACGCTGACGCCCGTGGGCAGAGGATTCGGTAAAGTGATCGCATCACCTTTCGGGTAGGATTCGGGGTAACCCTGGGCAGCGATGACGACACACATCGCATGCGTCGGCTGCACTTGGAGATCGAAACCGGCAAGGTTGCCTTGGCTGGCCCGCCAGAGGAGCTCGAGGACATCACAACCCAAACGAGGTAATACCACCTGGGTTTCGGGGTCTCCGAAGCGGGTATTGTATTCCAATACGGAAGGTCCCTCTGCGGTCAGCATGATGCCGATGAATAAGGTGCCGCGAAAATCGATGCCTTCATCGGCGATTCCCTCCACCGAGGGACGCACAATCTTGGATTCGATTTCGGAGAGAAGCTCGGGGGTCACGACGTCGGCCGGGGAGTAGGTGCCCATGCCACCAGTGTTGGGACCAGTATCGCCTTCGCCGATGCGTTTGTGATCTTGGGAAGTGGGGAGGATCAGGTAGTCCCGCCCGGATACCACCACCAAAATAGAAGTCTCTTCACCAATCAGGCAGTCTTCGATCAACACGCGGGAGCCAGATGACCCGAATTTGTTGCCTTCGAGCATATCCCGCACGGCGGTTTCTGCTTCAGCTACGTCGGTGGCGACGATGACGCCTTTACCGGCAGCCAGGCCATCAGCCTTCACCACGATGGGAGCCCCACGTTCTTGGATATAAGTGACGGCGGGAAGGACTTCGGAAAAGATTCCGGCGGGAGCCGTGGGGATCCCGTATTTCTGGAGAATCTCCTTGGTGCGGGTTTTTGAGGCCTCGAGTTCTCCGCCATCGGCGGTAGGCCCGTAGGCGGGGATGCCTATCTTGGCCAATTCATCGACTAAACCCATGGCCAAGGGCACCTCGGGACCAACCACGACAAACTCAATGGCTTGAGACTGCACCAGGGCGACTAATCCGGGAATGTCGTCTGCCGAAACCCCATGACATTCGGCACCATCTGCTGCCATACCCGGGTTTCCGGGAGCCGCGTGCACCTCAAGCTGGCGGTTTGTTTGGGTGATGGCGCGGATTAAGGCATGTTCCCGGCCACCAGCCCCAACAACCAGTAGAGTAGAAGGGGGGGAGGAGGAAGAATCGGAGAAGGCCATGATGCGGAAATTCAGGAATCGAGAATTCCACGCAATGCAGAAATGTAATTTTACGTATGAATCAGGTATTGATTCCTCGGAAGCCGCACCGGAGAATCTGACCTTGAGAATGTAACCCCCCAAAAAAAAATAAGGGATTCACCTTAGTGGAAATAATGGTCGTGGTTACCCTGATCGGTCTTTTGGCCTCAATTGCGATTCCTTCGTTTCAACGTATTAAACTACGAGCGGTATCGTCGACTTTTGTTTCCGATATGAGAATCATGGAGGAGGCGTTCCAAGGTTATGCTCAAGAATTTGGGAAATTCCCCGCGGACACGGCAGCGGGGTCGTTCCAACCGGAATGGCTGGATATATCGATGCGGATCGTTGGGCGAGTGCGACAGCTTTGGGCGGTAATTATAAATGGTATGACGCCGGATCTTACATTGGAATCATGATTATCGCGCCTACCGCTTCACTGAGTGAATTAAGTTTAATCGACGAATGGATTGACGATGGTAATATTGGGCCAGGTCTTTTACTCGTGACGGGAGCTGGATCGGTGGTTCTTCACGTTATGGAGGAGCGGACCTGATGAAATCAATTTTCGTTCTATTACCCACGCAAGGCCTCTCGGCCGATTGTGCAAAACCCAAAAAAGGCCGTAAGGGGCCGATGTCCAAAATGGATATCGAACCCACCCTGGAACGTTTGAAAGCGTTTGCCGGTCTTTCATCTCTTCAGCTCTCCGGCACTCAAGCCGTCGTAACGGTGGTCCGTGGGGACTTGAAACTCGATGTGAAAAAATGAGAGAGGACGCCTGATGGTTAAGGATGCCCATAGCGATGATGCAACTGGCGAGGAAAAGACCCCCGAGGAGATCGCAGGTATGCTGATGGCTGCTTCTGCAAGTGGTGATGCGAAACGATCTCCCAAAGGCACGGAAAATCCTGAAGGTGGCATTCGGGCCGTGATCGCCGCAGAGGGTGAAAAACTTGTCCTAATTGCCGCTATGTTGATCGCGACCGCAATCATCGGTTGGATCAATTTTGGCCCTGAAAGTCCGCCGGACGGGGTTCAATTCATTGATCAGCCTGTGCGGGTTGCTGGACTCAATCGGGAGTTTGAAGGTAAGTATGGCGATCTTGCTGAAATCAGCCAGGTGGTGTTTGAGGTCGGAGAATCCAAATTGAAGGTTCACCTGATTTTGCCGGGAGGAATGGATAATGAACCATTGAGGGTGATGGATTACCGTTATGGAAGTCTGGGCGTAGACGAGATTATAGTGGCCGAGAATGGTGCCGTTCTAACTCGAGATGCCTATGACAATATCGTCCATGCCGGCAGTATCTATCCGCGCCTACCGTGAGCCAAGTGACTTCCGATTGCCGTGTAATTCCCGGATTTTAGAGGACTTGAAGTTTTTCGAGGTAGAACGCCACGACCTCTTCGGGATCGTCGGTGAAGAGCAGGTAGTCAGCCATCCAAGCCGGGGCGCGTCCGGCCCGAATCATCTGATTGATCTGTTTGCGCAGATCCCGGAAATAACGGGCATCAAAGAAAACAAACGGCACGCGGGGGCGAATACCGAGTTTGAGATTACACAGTTCAATCCCGATTTCCTCGAGCGTGCCGACGCCACCGACGTTGAAGACACAGAAATCAGCCACTTCGAACCACTTTTGGCGAAAGTGACGGGACGATTCCTGGAAGGTGTTGAAGAAATCCACGCCGAGTTCGGGTGGCTGAGCTTCGAGTTCCAAGAAACAAGCTCCGGTCAAGGCGCCCTTGTCGCGGGCTTTTTCACAAGCAAGCCCCATGACGCCGCCACCGCCGCCGGTGATCATGCCAACATTGGGCTCCATATAATCAGTCAATTTATCGATTAGATCAGCGATCCGGTCGGATTGTTTTTGGTTGAGCCCAACCGCGCTGCCGTAGAATGCGAGCACGGTGGATTCTTGGAACCGCCGCCGGGATTCTTCGCGCAGGAAAAATCCATGCTCATTTTTGTAGGTGTGGATGTAGAGGTCACCGAGTTGAGGCGTGAACCAATAGACATCGATCCCCAGGGCGTGCAGGGTGTCCAGTCGGGCATGGGCGTTGTGGGAGAGGAAGAATCCGTTGGTTCGAGAGGCTTTCCGGAAAATAATTCGTTTGAGTTTCAGGTCCGGCAGAGCGGAGAGCAGCTCCACCTGTTCCAGTAGGTTCGGGAAGAAGTCCGCGATCAACGTGTCGACGCCGGAAGGTGCCGCATCGAGGGCCTCGAGTAGCGTGGGGTAACCTTGGGCGGACGTTGCGGCAGAGATCGCTTCCTGAATTCGACGTGAGCCTTCACCTGCGCTGAGGAACAAAGAAGCGTTGGGCAAGGCCGCGTGTTGCCCCTTCACCGTGACCCGCAGACGGGGTTTAGGCGTGGGCTTGGGGCTTGGTTTGGCGGCAATCTCGTCGAGATTCAGGTAGGCGCCACTGGTCATTTGCGTGAGTAGCTCACGTTTTTAGGTCAGGGCTATCGTGCGTGAGCCATCATTTTCCGGCGCGCGAAATACTTCCACGGAAACCATGGGGTTAACCACGGGTTGATCGCCGGGATTGTAGATTTCCAACATGATGTTGGTGCCAAATGTTTTTACGGGATCCAGTAACACCGCACCGGTGTGGATGCCAAAGTTACCTTTGCCCTGATTGAGCACGACGTAGTGCTCTTTTAAATACATCGAGCAACTGGTCAGGACGCCGGTGTGTGGGTCGATGGTCAGGGGCGTCGCGGCGTGCCGGATCTGGACTTTGTCGAGCAGGTTGCGGCCCGCTAGTCCGTTGGCCAAACGCGAGATCGTTTCGCGATCGAGATCCGGTTTGAGGGTGTAACGCACATTATGAGGCGTGAGGAATACCCGCCCGTCACGGTCGATGGACAGAGTGTTGGGTAACTTGAGGGTATTGGAGCGGATTGCCTGCCAAATCTCGTCGGTGGTTAGTTTCGCCTCGGCGGGAGCGAAGTATAATCGACCTACTGGGGTTCCCGGGCGGAAGAGTTTTGCCCAGTAGTCCGCATGAGGGACCGTGGTGTCGTAGATGAATGCCTCGGCGTCGAGAATGAGTCGGTTGCCATCGATGCGGGGAGGATTGGGGGTGAGCATCTCGATGCCGATACGGGCCAGGGTGCTGCGCTCGGTGAATTTAAATTCAGCATGATGCTTTTGCCAAAATTCCCATTCGCTGGAGTCCCGCGGCCAGAAGGCGAGCGTCAGTTGCAGGGGCTTATCGTTCTTGGCGGCTTGAACGGTGAGGACTTGGCCATCTTGGCTGGTCCAGAATTGATCCGGTTGCATACCGATGGAACCAACCCCAGATTACCTGTCCTTACAAGCGATCAGTGTGGCGAAGCGCAAGGTGCGCCCGGTGCATGATTGACTCTCTAGTCTAACCTTGATTTCCGAAATTATGAAAATCCGTATTCCGTTCGTCACTGCGATCACCAGTTTGGCGCTGCTTTGCATCTCTCCACTGATGGCTCAGGAGGAAGCCGTGGCCATCGCCCCCGAGCAGGCTGAACTCTCGGATGCGGAGATGCTCGAAATTTATGGATGGATGGCAGGAATGCGCGCTGGAATCAGTCGGTTGGGTTTGAACGATGAAGACATGAAGGCGTTCATACTCGGCATCGATGCGGCTCGTTCTAATCGCGATCTGGATGTGGATTTGCAGGCAATCGGCCCGATGATCTCTGAGTTTGTGCAATCAAAGTTCGAATCGCACATGGAGGAGCTTCAAGTAGTCGAAGAAGCGAAGTCCGAAGTCTACTGGACGGAAATCCGCGCTCTGGAAGGCGTGCATTTCTTGGAGAGCGGACTGGCTTATAAGATCATTGAGTCGGGTAGCGCGGTTAAGCCAACCGCGGCGGATACCGTCCGGGTGCACTACACGGGGAAGTTGGTCGACGGCACGGTGTTTGATACCTCGGAGGGAGGAGGCCCATTTATATCACAGCTCGATGAGATGATTGAGGGCTGGACCCAAGGCGTGCCTCTGATCGGTGAGGGCGGTTCCATCAAGCTCTTCATTCCGGCGGAGCTTGGATACGGGGATTCCGGAAGCGGCCGAATCCCGCCAGCAGCAACGCTCGTATTTGACGTGGAGCTAATCAAAGTCCTTCCAGCCGGAACTCCTGTTCCGGAAGCGGCCAGCGAATAGCCTCGGTTGTTTATCAGCGGGGAGGCAAAACCTCGCCAAGATCGACGATGAATCGATCCAAGTCTTCCTGCTGGGTATCCCAAGAGCACATCAAGCGATTACCGGTCGCACCGATGAAGTTGTAGAAATGCCAGCCGCGTTGGTGCATGGCTGCGGAGATTTCGGGTTCGAGGTGCACGAAGACGGCGTTGACCTCAGGTTCGGCCGCGAGCTCCAGGCCGAATCGATCGCGTAGGGTTTGCCCGAGTTGGCGGGCCATGGCGTTGGCATGCTCGCCGTGACGGAGCCAAGCCCCGTCCTTGAGGACGCCCACCCACTGGCTGCTGAGAAAGCGCATTTTGGAGGCAAGTTGCCCGGCTTGTTTGCAGCGATACTCGAATTCGCGGGCCATGGCTGGGTCGAAAAAGACAACGGCTTCACTGGTGTTCATGCCGTTCTTGGTGCCGCCGAAGCACAATACGTCGACGCCGGCACGCCAGGTGAAGTCGGCCGGGGAAGCACCTTCGCGCTCTTTAAGTGCAGCCGCGGCGTTGGCAAAACGCGCTCCATCCATGTGGACGGCGAGTTCATGAGCCTTGGCTACCTCAGTGAGTGCTTTTATTTCGACGGTTGAGTAGGCCGTGCCCCATTCCGTCGATTGGGTGAGAGAAAGGACGCGGGGTTTGGGGTAGTGAATATCCGACCGCTTTTTGATGAGCTCTAGGACGCCGGAGGGGGTGAGTTTGCCGGATTCCCCTTTAGACGTCAGGATTTTTGTCCCATTGGAGAAAAACTCGGGCGCGCCGCATTCGTCCGTTTCGACGTGAGCGTAGTCATGGCAGATGACGCTGTGGTAGCTTTGACAGAGCGAGGCCAACGAGAGGGAGTTGGCGGCGGTCCCATTGAAGACAAAGAATATTTCCGCGTCGGGCTTCTCAAAGAGCTCACGGATCATGTCGCATGCCTGTCGGGTCCAATCGTCGGAGCCGTAGGAAGGGAGGCGCCCCTGATTGGCTTCGCTCAGGGCGGCCCAGGCTTCCGGGCAAATCCCGGTCGTGTTATCGCTGGAGAAATGGTGTTGGTGACTGAGCTCGGTCATGGGTTTTAGGTGAGGCAGGATATCGCGAGTAAATTGAAATAGGTTTTCAGGTTTGGCAAATTAGGAACAGCCCCCTTGGGTGCGTGCTCCTTTGTCCGCCATGAGTTCCACCATTCCTCAAACCAATCTTTATCTCGTCGGCTTTATGGGCACGGGGAAAACGACGATTGGGCGGGCGATTGCGTATCGATTGAAGCACCAGCTGCTGGACAGTGATCACGAGATTGAGCAGATCGAGGACCGCACGGTGTCCGATATATTTGCCAAAGAAGGTGAACCTTATTTTCGCGAACTCGAACGGAAGTTTGTCGAGACCGGGCATCCGAATTACAAATGTGTCGTTGCTTGTGGTGGTGGATTGGTGGTCCAGCCGGGGATGCTCGCGAAACTACAGAAAAAAGGCGTGGTGGTTTGTCTCCACGCTTCACTCGAAACCATTTTGGAACGCACGTCCGTAAATCGGAATCGACCGCTCCTTCATGTCGATGATCCGATGGAACGCCTGCAGGAACTTTATGCAGAGCGGGAGCCGATTTATCGGAGAGCTGGAGCAGTCATTCTGACGGATCACCGTCCTACGAGCGATATTATCTCTCATGTGATGCGGGTCTATCGGCGGGAGGCGGCCGAATTTACCCACGTTTAGGCGGGTGTGCGTTATGGCGATCGACTCTGAGGTTCTGCGCACTCGGATCTCCGAATTGGGTTTCGATGTGGTGCGGTTTGTGTCGGTGAACGATGAGGCAGCTGGTGGGAACGCGTTCCGAGCATGGTTAACCGCGGAACACAACGCGGACATGAAGTGGTTGGAGAAAACTCCCGAACGCCGGACAGACCCCCGCAACGTTTTGGAGGGAGCGCGGTCTTTGATCATGTTGGGGGTGAACTACGGTCCGGGTGAAGAGCAAGGGGAGGGGCCAATATGGGCACGCTACTCAACGCATCTCGACTATCATGATACGATTAAGCCAGGGCTGGTGGCGGCGGGTAAGGTACTGGAAGAATTGGGAGGACTAGAGGCTTCGGACTACCGTTACTACGTGGATACCGGTCCGGTCTTAGAGCGGAACTGGGCCAGTGCGGCGGGGGTGGGGTTTACCGGCAAAAATGCGATGCTCATTTCCCGGGAGTTCGGCAATTGGTTGATTTTGGCGGCAATCATGGTGCGAGCAGAATTGCCGGCCGATTTACCTATCAGTCGATTGACGGAAACAAAACCCGTTGGGACGCTGTGCGGTTCGTGCACAGCCTGTTTGGATGCGTGTCCGACCGATGCGCTAACGGCCCCGGGTGTGCTCGATGCTCGGAAGTGCATCTCGTATCAGACGATCGAGAATAAGGGCATCATTCCACGTGAGCTGCGACCGTCGATTGGTTCGCGGATCTATGGTTGCGATATTTGCGCCGAAGTTTGCCCGTGGAATCGATTCGCCCAAACGGCGAAATCGGGGCTAATCGCAGCCCGTCCGCACATAGATCGGCTCGAGTTACGCGAGATTTTGGAACTCACCCCCGCGACGTTTGCCACGATATTTAAAGGTACGCCGATCAAACGGCTGAAACTGCGTGGTCTGCTGCGAAATGCTTGTATCGTCACGGCGAACGAAGGCTGCACTGAGTTAACGCCACAGTTGACGAATTTGGCCCGTTCATCTGCGGAACCGTTGGTTAGAGCCCATGCGGTTTGGGCATTGCGAAGGTTGCAGGCTAATTCGGAACTCGAATCGATTCGAACGGGAGAGACTGAAGCGCAAGTCTTGGCCGAGTTTGAAGGGGCGGTCTAGCCGCCGAAGTGCTTTGCCATCAGTTCGGTGAAGTCATGAGGCGGTCGAGTCGGGTGGCCGCTTTTGTCGATGAATGTGTGTTCGGTGCTCGCGGTGGCGATCAGTTCGTCGCCGCGTGTTAATTCGTATTCCAATTTAATGCGCAGCCGCGGCCGCTCTTTGAGGCAAACGGAGATTTCGATCACGTCATCATAGACGGCGGGCCGAAGATACTTCACCGCGATGGATAGCACGGGCAGACTAAATCCGCTGTCCTCCAGTTTTCGATAGGAGAGGCCACTGTTGCGAAACATGTCCGTGCGGGCTACCTCCAGCCATGGCAGGTAGCTGCCGTGATACACGACACGCATCATGTCCGTTTCGGCGTAACGCACGCGAATCTCAGATTTTGATTCGATCATGTGATCACGTCACGAGTTTGCGAGAAGGGCGTCAACTTCCTGTCAGTATCAAGGGGAGGATTCGGGCGCATCACCAAATAGGGCACGGGCTGAATCACTCCAACTGTAGTGGGTAGCCCAAGAGAGTCCGGCCCGTCCCATTTCCATACGTAGATCAGACGAATTGATCAGTTTTTCAAAAGCGGCCGTGAGCTCTGCCGGTTGATCCGGGGAAACGAGGAATCCCGTTTCTTGATCGACGACAGCATCGGATACTCCTCCGACATCATGGGCGACCACCGGTAAGCCACGGGCACCCGCTTCGAGGTAGACCAGTCCGAATCCTTCGACGCTTTTGCCCCAGGCGATACTGGTCATGCTAAAGATGTCGGCCTGGTCGTAGAGCTGGTCGAGTTGATCGTCGGGCACCTCGCCCCAGAATTTTACGGGAAAGTCGCAGGTGGCGGCTTGCTCACGTAAGGCCGTTTCGAATTGGGGTCGATTGGCTGAGCCGACGATCCAGTATTCGATTTTCTCGCGCAGCTGGGGTGCGAGAGCGTTTAGCGCGTTCATCGTCTGGAGTTGACCCTTGCGAGGATGCAAACGGGCTACGGTCAACACGATGGTTTTGGTCTTGGACTGTCTGGGGGGCGGAGGCTTATCGATGACAACAAAATCGGAGCGGAGAGCGCAGGGAGTTCGAACCAGCTTAGTAGCCGCCCCAGGAAAGTGAGTGGTTAGAAGCGTGTCGGTAAACCCCGAGACGACACTGATCTTGGTCGCATTACGAATGAGACGGCGGGTCAGCGGGCGGAGAAAACGGTTACGGTGAAATTTCAGGATCTCCGACCCGTAAAAGGTGAGGACGAGGTTCTTGGGCCGAAGGCAGGGGAAAAATTGCAGCCCCATCATGGTGAGCATCGGCCCAGGCTCGGCCAAGTAGACCGTGGCGTCGCGTAGCTCTCGGCGACGTTTGACGAACTGATAGCCGAGACGAATCAGGCAGATCAGATCATGGGTGCCTTTGAGAGGCATTCTCCAGATGCGAAATGGCCACGTCCTTTCCGATGCCTCGGCCTTATCTTGTGCCCAAACCTCGACATCTCGCTCCAACCCCGCGGTCGCACGAGCCATTTCCTCGGTAAACATGGCTATTCCTCCCCGTTTGGGGTGGAATTCGTGGGTGATCAGGTAGACCGTCGAATCTGACAGAGTGGTGGTCATTTGCTCAATGGCTTGCGCCTATCACAGGCAGATCGATGGGAAAATTAGTGTGGCTCAACTCTAATGCGCCGAATCAAGGCTGAGGCCCGATTGATCCCGGGCTGGATTGACTCGGCTTAGAGCGGTAAAATTATACGTATGACGTTCTCAAATGCAGAGAAATGAGGGCCAAGAATAGCATTTACATTCGGAAGAGGCGATCCTTAGTAAAAAGACATGTCTAATGCAGACCGAAATGGCCAGAGGAGCCTTGAAGCTCTAGAAGCGGCCCGCAAGCCGTTTACAGTCGGAGATGAGACCGCGCTGAGAGATTCTCTGAAGCGTTGTTCTCCTGCTACGATCGAAGCAGCCATTGCTTATCGTAAAACGGACGAAGCGAGTCACTTACCTGCGGTCATCATTGGCGTGATCGAACGTTTCGTGGAGGCTGACTTGAGGTCCAAACTCAAACAAGCTGATGATGAACTCCGCTTGGTGGAAGATCTCGGGATAGACTCTCTCACGATGATGGAAATCGTTATCTTGGTAGAGGATGTGCTGCAAATGCAGATCAATAACGAAGATTTACGCAATTTACGCACGGTTGGAAACATCAAGGTATTCATTGATTGTAAGGCGCGTGGATTACCTCCGCCGTCGGCCACTAAATTTCTTCCGATCGAGCAGATCATTTCGATTATGCCGATCCAATCTCCGTTCTTGTTCCTCAATGAGGCGACAATAGGGGGCAATGGTGCTCAGGGAAAATATAAGATTACGGGCCAGGAGTTCTTCCTCCAAGGACACTTCAAGGATAATCCGGTCATGCCAGCTTCGCTCATGCTGGAAGCGCTGGGACAGCTCGCCGTGCTATATCTACTCGAAGGCGTCTCGTCGGAAGAGGGTAAAACGATCGATCAAACCAAGATATTCTTCTCCTCATGCGAAGGAGTGCGTTGCCACCGAATTTGTCGTCCGGGCGATCTACTTTCACTTTCAATAAAACCGAAACGAACCAAAATGCCTCTCGCGATGTTCGAAGGCTCAATTCGCGTTGGACAAGAAAAGGCGGCTATGGCCGAGGAAATCACGCTCACTTTTGCCTACAAGGTTGCTAAGCAAGATCCGTCTGATCTGGACCGCGTGGATGACGACAAGTCGCAACCTCCGCTGACGGTTGTAACGGCGTAAGGATTTGCGGGATATTGGATTGGTGCGCAGTGGCACGTTGACGTGAACCAACGTATCGGCATGATTTAAATTCTTATCTGATTTTTAAGGAATAGAGCACAATTCTGATCGAGTTGTTCTCGGTTCTTGTCACCCCCCCCTTCGAACTTAAGTAATGGCGAAAGTATTTGTCACCGGTCTCGGGTTTATAACTAGCATCGGAAATGACGCGTCTACAGTAGTAGATTGTTTGAAACGGATGGAGCATGGAATCGAGAGCTATCCGGCTTTCGAAGGTGATGATATTCCGGTGAAAGTCGCTGCTCCGGTTAAGGGATTTGATACGGCCTCATACGATCCTGAAGATTGGACCTTTCCGGATCGTTACCGCGTTAAACGTGAATTTCTACGCAGCATGTCGCCGCATGTGCTCTACAGCTATTGTGCGATGCTGCAGGCGATCGAAGATGCGAAGCTAGTTCCCGAGGATATCTCGAATGACAATACTGGACTGTTCGCGGCGTCGGCTGGCTCGCCGGATATGCTGACCTATTACGTCGATCGAATGCGCTCGAAGGGTATCATGCGGTGTTCCCCGCTGGGTATTCCGGCGAGTATCTCGGGAACCGTGCAATTTAATCTCGTCGCGCATTTCAGTATCAAGGGTGCATCGACCGGATTTGCCTCAGCATGCGCCTCGTCGTCGCACGCTTTGGGCTATGCCCACGACGAAATCACCCTTGGGCGGCAAGAGCGTATGATTGTGGTCGGGGCCGAAGATGGGAACGTCGAAACGATTCTCCCATTTGCCGCCATGCGTGCACTTTCACTAAATACCTCTCCGGATACGGCATCGCGACCGTTTGACCGGGGGCGTGATGGATTTGTCGGCACCGGCGGAGCAACCGTTTTAGTGTTGGAGAGTGAAGCTGAGGTTTCGCGCCGGGGCGTAGAGCCGTATTGTGAGCTGGCGGGGTGGGGGCAAGCTTCGGATGGGCACAACGTGGCGATTTCGCACCCGGAAGGTGATGGACTAGCCAGCGCGCTGAAGAATGCCCTCAAATCTGCCAAGGTTGAACCGCAAGAAGTTGATTATATTAACGCCCATGCGACTTCGACTCCGATTGGGGATGTTTCCGAAGCTAAGGCGATTCGCCGGATTTTCTCTGCGGTTGGCGCACGCCCAGCGATCAGCTCGACCAAGGCCCTTACGGGCCATGGTTTATCATTGGCTGGAGCAATGGAGACCGGTTTTTGTGCCTTGGCGATGCGTCATGGGTTTATGCCCGGCTCTGCTCATATTACTGACATGGAACCTGCCGTGGCGGATCTAAATATCATCCAAGAAACCGTCGATAGCCGGCCTCAAGTGGTGGTGAATAACAGCAGCGGATTTGGGGGAGCCAACGTCGCACTCGTGCTTCGTGCGGTCCCATCGGTTGACTGATTTGGTTATGGCATCATCGGAGCATCGCGCCGTATTCGTCTCGGGGGCGTCTAGTGGCATCGGGGCAGCGGTGGCTCATCATTGGTTGAACCGAGGGTATCAGGTATGGGGCACGGCTCGTTGCCGAGATCGTTTGACGAAGTTTGCCGATCAGAAGAACTTTCACGCTGTCGAATTTGATCTCTTAGATCGATCCGCTGCGTTGGAATCCTATGAGGAGGCCGAGAAATCGGCAGGCGGTTTTGGGGTTGTCGTGAATAATGCTGGGTTCGGATTGTTTGGCGTTCTCACCGAAATTCCGGCTCGGCAATGGGACGAACAATTATCTGCCATGCTGACGAACACGTTCATACTGGTTCAACGACAAGTTGAGCTGATGGTCAAAAGGGACCGTTCTGCGACCCTCGTTAATGTTTCATCTTTGGCAGTCGATTTCCCGCTCCCGTTCATGGCCGGATACAATGTTGCTAAGGCGGGGCTCAGCGCCCTCAGCGAGAGTCTGTTGATGGAACTTTCGAAGACACCGATTCGTGTCATAGATTTTCGGCCAGGAGATGTCCGGACGAAGTTCAATGCGGCGATGCAACCCTCCGCGACGGTTGCACCGAGTGCGCAGCCCCAAAAGGAAAACATGGAAGCAGCCTGGCGAACATTGGAGCAAAACTTGGATCAAGGACCGTCACCCGAGTCGGTCGCAGTGGATCTTTGGCGTGCGGTGAAAAGTGGGCGAAGAGGCACGGTTACTACTGGTGGATGGTTTCAAGCCACACTTGCCCCATTCTTGATTCGGTTGTTTCCGCAAGGATTAGCTCGCAGTGTCCGGTGGCGATACTTTGGAATCCGCTGATTCGTGGATAAAAAGATTCGAATTCTTGTTTTGACGTCGAGGACGGGTGGGGGGCACGACGCCCGCGCCCAAGCCTTCGCCCAGTGGTGCTTTGCGCTGTATAAACATGGGGTAGATGTGCGAACCGAGCAGATGTTAGAGAAGTCTTCGGTGATCAATCGCTGGGGAGTGAGTCTCTACAATTGGATTCAAATCCGGTTGCCGTTCCTGCATAACCTATTCTTCGCCGCGATCGAGTTACTGAGCATCTTGAATCGTTCGAGTGTCACGTTGGGCAGAGCGTATTACCATTCGGTGCTCGAGGAGTATCAACCTCACTTGATCTTGAGTGTGCACGACTGCCTAAATCGTGGTTATTTCCAGTATGCTCGGAAGTTGTTGGGCGAAGAAAAGGTTCGATGTGTGACCTATTGCGGCGAGTTTTCCGGAGGATGGGGTTATAGCCGCAACTGGATCGAGACGTCGGTTGATATGTTCATTTCCCGGACGGCGACCGCTCGAGATTTTGCGATCAAGCATGGTATGCCTACGGAGAAGACCCGAGTGCGAGGACATCTCATGCGCCCACAGGCAATGTTAGAGACCTTCACGGAGAAGGAGCGGATTCGTTTTCGTAGACGGGAATTAGGGCTGAAGTCGGATCGGTTTACGGTCTTTTTAGCCACGGGCGGAAATGGCGCAAATAACCATCGAGAGCTCCTCCCGGTGTTGCTGAAGCAGGCGTCCAATTTGCAGGTGATTGCGATCTGTGGGCGGAACCATGAGACTTACAATGAACTCATGCATTGGCGTTCCAATCATCCGGAATTACCTCTCTTTATCGAGGGTTACACCGATGTAATGCATCTGCTGATTCAAGCTAGTGATGTCATTGTCACTCGAGGCGGCACGACGACCTGCGCGAAAGCCCTGCACTACGGTTGTCCAATCATATTTAATGGTTTCAACGGCGTCATGCCGCAGGAAAAGCTCACCTGGAAGTTTTTTCGAAACGGTGCGCGTTCACAGAAGATTGAATCTGCCTCAGATTTCGCGCCGATAATTGATGATTGGATGGCGAATCCGGCGGCATTCTCCCAATATCGATCAGAGTTTATTTCGATGCAGTATCCCGATGATCAAACCGAGTTGATTGAAGACATTATTTCGTTGGCGGAAGAGGTCACGGAGACTCAAGCGACCCGATATCCGTTTCCGCCTGAGGACGTCAAAGTAGACTGACTTAGTTTACCTGAATGTCGCCGTGGCCCATGAAGTTCAAAGTAAGCGCTTGGCCGATGCGGTTAAAATAGACAGGTTTCGCAGCGTGCCCGCAAAGCCAATGCACATTATCTATCTCTTTACCACGTTCCCGAAAGCTTCGGAAACGTTTCTCCAACGAGAAGTTGAAGCGATGATGACGCGTGGCCATCAATTGACAGTGTATTCGCTATTCGGTGGAGGTGGTGAATTTCAGGGCTTAAGGGTAAAGAAGTTCTCCATGTGGAAGCTGCTTCAATTGATTTGGGTGATACCGTGGGTGGCGTTTTCGCGATGGGATGTGTTTGGTATCATATGGCGTGGCCTTTGGACTCGAAAGGCACCCAGCTGGCTGAACTTTTGGGAAAATATGCTGGGAGCTGGATTTGCTGGAATCTTTTTGCCAGCGATTCGGCGCGATAATCCTGATTTGATCCACGCCGCGTGGGGAGGGGCACCAGCGACGGCAGCGTGGATGCTCCACCGATTAGCGGGCTACAAATTTAGTGCAGCTGCTCACGCCTATGATATTTACGAACATGGCGGCGATTGGTGGCTGGATGAGAAACTGGCCGAGGCGGAGTTTATCCACACCTCTACGGAGATGGGTCGCAAAACACTGATTGAGCGAGGGATCGATGCCGCACTGATTCACGTCGTTCGCCGAGGCATGGTCGAGTTTCCGGCTTGTCGTGAACTGCGCGAAGATCGGTCCACGATTCACCTCGTTTGTATTGCCCGGTTGGTTCCCAAAAAAGGATTCGATCACCAGATGAAGATTTACGCGGTTTTGCGTGAAGCGGGGGTTTTGTTTGAGACTCGAATTGTGGGTGAAGGGCCTGAGCGCGCTCGTATTGAGCAGGATATTGCGGCCAAAGACCTTGGGGGGATTGTTACTTTGCTAGGAGAGCTCTCCCAGCCAGAGGTGGTATCTCAGCTCGCCTGGGCTGATGGATTACTTCACACCGGTATCGTTGCTTCTAGCGGGGATCGCGATGGGTTACCCAATGTCATACCTGAGGCGATGATTGCGGGAGTCGTGGTGTTTACTTCGCCCCATGCGGCCACCACCGAAGCCATTGAGAATGGCACGTCTGGTTGGGTTTTACCGGTCGAGGCTCCGTCGCGTTGGGTAGAGGCGATAACGTCGTTGCAGGGTGAGACCAACCCGTTGGAGGAGATACGACTCGCCGCCCGGAATTGGGCCGAAAAGAATTACAACGGAGTTCAAAATGCCCAAAAATTATCCGAGCTATTTGAAGCTGCTGTCCAGCGATGATATATTTTGATGTAACAAAGTCCGCCAGTTCGCGCCATGCATCTGGTCTTATGCGGGTGAATCGTCGCTTGCGCGAAGAACTCGGCGAAGCCGTGCAACCCGTAGAGTGGGGGAAGTGGAATCCCGCAACGGCGTCCAAGTCGGACTGGTATTTAAGCACCGAAGTTTTTGATGCCGATCAACGAACCGGGTTTATTGAGTTTTTGAAGGAATCTCCCTGCCGCACCGCTGCGATGTTCCCTGACGCGATACCGTTAAAATTTCCGGAGATAATATGGCCCCACTCAGTCGCGCGGCACCCTCGGTATATGCACACCTTGTCGTTGTTTGATCACGTATTTGGTATTTCAGAGGAGGTTAAGCACGATTTACAGGGGTTTTGGGCGTGGCAGGGAACGCCGACAAATACGGCGCTCAGTGTGTTGCCCCTCGGGGCCGATTTTGACGGTTCACCTCGTAGGTCCCCACAGTTGGAAGTTCCCGCACCTCTATTGGTCTGTGTCGGAATTGTGGAACCGCGAAAGAACCAGTCTTTCCTCGTCGATGTGGCGGAATCGATGTGGGCAAAAGGACTCGCGTTCGAGTTGCATATCGTGGGCCGAATTAATCCCCATTTTGGCAAACCTATTGTCCAAAAAATCAAAGCGATTGCGGCGCGAAACCCTCAACTTCAATTTCATGAAGCAGCTTCCGATGAGGTATTTTCAAACCTGTTGAATCGCGCGCGTAGCGTGGTCTTTCCGACGATTGCGGAGGGGTGTGGATTGCCTGTGTTGGAGGCGTTGTGGCGCTCTCTGCCCTGCGTTTGTTCCGACCTACCGGTCCTGCGGGAGATTACTCACGATGGAGGCTGTTTATGTATCGAACCCAATAATTCGGAAGAATGGGAGCGTGGGCTCACCCAAATTCTTACTGACGACGTTTTGTGGACGAAACTAGCGAACGAGGCCTCGGTCAGACCACTTCCAACCTGGTCTGACTCAGCTAATGAAGTGCGGCAGCAGTTGCGGTAGCAGTTCAGAGTTTCTTCACCGCGTAGGCCATGGCATCGCCGATTTGATCGATCTGATCATTGGTGTGCAGAGCTGAAATGGCTGTTCGAATCAGGTCTTTACCTGGAGGCACCGCAGGAGCAATCGACATGACTGAAAACACCCCTTTTTCCATCAACGCTTGCCAGAAACGATAGACGGCTTCGCGTGAACCGAGGACAATCGGCACGGCGGGGGTTTCACTGCCCCAAATATCGAGACCGAGAGACTTCAGAATCGCGGTGTAACGTTTGGTATTCTTCCAGAGTCGTTCGTGATGTTCGGGCTCGTTTTGCATCACATCGAGAGCGGCCGAAGCGACGGCTGCTTGGGCGGGAGGAACCGCGGCACTGAATATGGTCTGCTTCGAATTTGTCCGCAGATATTCAATGATGTCCGTGGATCCGGCAATGAATCCACCGGTGCTGGCGAGAGATTTGGACATGCTTCCGCAAATGATATCCACCTGATCATTCAGACCAAAGTGATCGACGGTTCCGCGACCTTGACGGCCAAGCACACCGAAACCATGCGCGTCATCCACAACGTTGAAACAGCCGAATTCTTCACCAACCCCAATGAGTTCGGGCATGCGAGCAATGTGTCCCTCCATCGAGTAGACTCCTTCGATCACGAGCATTTTTGCCTGACGCGTGCTCGAGGTCTCCGCGATCTCGCGCAGGTCATCCGGATTGTTGTGGGAAAACCGCTCGACCGTCGCGTGAGAGAGTCTGGCTCCATCCAATAGACAGGAGTGAATATTCTTATCGGCTAAGATCATGTCACCTTTCTGAGCGAACGAGGCGACACTGGTGAGGCAAGAGAGGTATCCGGCCGCGTGAATATGACAGGCTTCGCGACCAAGGAATGTTGCCATTTTTTGCTCCAGTTCCGTGTGGTAAACTCTGGAACCGTTTGACGGACGAGCGCCCGTCGGGCTCGTGCCCCATTTGGCCAGGGCCTCTTGACCCGCCGTAATCACGTCGGGGTGGAAGGAAAGTCCTAGATAGTCATTGCTCGAAAGCATGATCATATCACGTCCCTTCAGTTTTATGGAGGTGCCCACCTGCGATTCGACGGCATGATAATACGGCGCGTATTTGAGCCGCATCTTGGTGGGATAGTCGTCGCGCAAACGTTGTAAAATTGCCTTAGGACTGCGCTTGAAGAAAGTGAGAGCCATTTGTAATTGAGAGATTAGGCGGAGAGTGAGGCCGGGAAAAGGGCAAAGTCAGTCATGGGCGTCATTGCGAACAGAAAGTGTGCTCATCCAGTCGTGAATTCGGGTCGCAGAGTCGTGCCACGTCGGCGGAATCCGTTGCGTCGTCTCCTCTCGCAGCGTTTTGAGCCGCTCGCCGTCGTGGAGTAGCGTGGTAATAGCACCGGTGAGAGCTTCCGTTTCCGAGGTGTCCACTGCCACGCAGCCGCCGCCTGAGGCGATCTCGTAGGTGGCGCCGATATTTGAGCAAATGCAGGGGACCCCATTGAGCACGCTTTCCCAGACCGGTAGTCCAAAACCCTCGAGCAGAGAGGGGTAGACGGTGAATGATGCGGACTCGTAGGCCTGTTGAAGCTCTTGATCGCTCACCCAGCCGTCATAGCGCACGGGACGGCCAGCTGCCTGCAGCTCCCTAATCTTGGTCAATGCGTCGTGTCCCGTATCCCGTTGTAATGTGCCGATAATTCGTAGTTCGAACGTATCTCCATTTCTCCACAGTCTTTCAGCAGCGGACAGCAAGGTAAGGTGATTCTTTCGACCCTCGATCGAACCAACACATAAGATCTTCGGTCGATCTGATTGCTCGTTGGAGCGCGATTGGCCCGCGCCACCACGTTTTGGGAGATGATCTAAGCCATGAGAAGAAACAATGACATCAGGCACCGGATTCCATCCCGCCCATTTCCAGTAATCGAATAGGGATTGGCGGGAATCTTCGGAGACGGCGACGATGCCATCAAATTTTCGCAATTCGGATAAGTAGTTAGGGAATCGGCCGACCGTTCCTTTCGGAGCCAAATGAGGCATGCGGAGAGAAATCGCGTCATGGAACATCGCAACTTTTGGGCCTGTAAGTCGCTCGAAAAGATCAGGGAGGTTTTGGCCTGTTCGAGCAGTAAATATCTCAGTCGTCAAAAATCCGGACGTATTCTTTGGCAGGCTCACCGAAGTGGAGGAGGTGTGCAGGTTGCGGTCGATCCACGCGCGCAATTGCTTACGTAGTGGCCAATAGGCACCACGCCGTTTTGCGGTTCCGGGGACGGTCTCAAGGGTTCGGGTTTCCCAGCTCTGGAGTGGTCGCCAATGCCGCCGATAGGGATCGTGAGTGATGTCCTCGACGCTGGTGATGTTTTTTAGCGCGCGCCTTAACTCCAGGGTGACTCGCTGCACTCCCGTGCGGGCTTGCGAGTGACTGGTATGAGAAAGATCGAAGAGGAGCATCCGCTTAGCGGTGCCAAATGTTGTATTTAAAAATCGCGAAGATTGCGCGAACTCCGTCACGCCAACCGATCTTTTTACCCTCTGCGTAGGTCCGTCCTGCGTATCCGACTCCTACTTCATAAATACGACAGTTCATCCGGGAGATCTTAGCCGTGAGCTCCGGTTCAACGCCGAATCTATTCTCTTCAATTGTGATCTGGTGGATGATGTCTCGGCGGAAGAGTTTATAGCAGCACTCCATGTCCGTGAGGTTTAGATTGGTGAACATGTTAGAAAGCAGGGTGAGAAAACGGTTTCCGAGCGAGTGCCAGTAATAGAGCACGCGATGCGGCTCACCGCCCATGAAGCGCGATCCGAAAACGACGTCGGCCTTACCGCTGAGCAAGGGTTTCAGGAGACGTGGGTAGTCCTGAGGATCGTATTCCAGATCGGCATCTTGAATGATCACGAAGTCCCCGGTCGCCTCTTTTATGCCGGTGCGTAGGGCGGCTCCTTTGCCTTGGTTTACCTTGTGGTGGATGACTCGGCTCACGAGAGGCGCCACCTGCTCGTCTAGCACCTTGGCGGTCCCATCGGTGGAGAAATCATCGACGACGATGATTTCTTGTTCGATCTCGATGGGAGCAGCACGAACGGCCGCGATTAGCGTCATCACAGTGTCGCACTCGTTGTAGCAAGGGATTACGATCGAAAGTTTGGTCATGATTTGTGGACCATTGAGGTGAATTGATGACGGTCCTGCAATGCCGGAGCGAAGAGAACTCTGCAGGTAATTCCGGCGATTGACGCCGCGCCGGTGATTCTACTGCGTAGAGGCGAATGATGCTGAATCGGGTTTGGAACTGGTTAAAGACTCCACGGGGTAAGGATTCGTGGCGCCCGGGGTGGGCTATCCTCTACCTGTTCGCGGCATTCGGCCTGTTAGCCAAGCTCGGAGATTATTATGTGCCAGATTATGGTTTTACGTATTTAATCGGCCAAGGGGATGAACCGGCCAGAGAGTTTAATTGGATAGAGGAGCGAGACGTTACGGTGTATCGTCACTTCCGTTCGTCAGGCTACGATGCACAGTATTACGCGCAGTTGGCACTGGATCCGGCTTTGCTCGATCCGACGCTGACTGAATCGGTGGATAATCTACCATATCGTGCGCGGCGGATTTTACTGCCGTGGACGGCATACCTATTTGGCATGGGGCAGCCTAATTGGGTCCTCAATGTCTACGCTTTGCAGAATATTGTCTGCTGGTTTCTGCTCGGATGGCTGTTGTTACGCTGGTTTCCCCCGACCAGTTTCGATCGGGTCTTTAGGTGGCTGGGCATCATGTTTTCATATGGCCTCTGGTTCAGTGCCTTCTTCTCATTGGTTGATGGTCCGAGTCTACTGTTGCTGGCCTTGGCCCTCCGTTGGATCGAACAAGGACATAGCTGGCGGGCTTCGGCTATCCTGGCGCTGGGTGGTATGGCCAAGGAAACGAACATACTCGGGGCCGCGGTGCTCGCACCGGATCGATGGAAAAATCTTAATGGATGGGTCAGATGCGTGATTCAAGGCATCCTAGTTGCTTTGCCATTGCTGGCGTGGTTCGCGTTGTTGCATTGGCGGTTTTTGGATACAGGTTCGCTCGCTGGCGTGCGTAACTTCGCTTGGCCTTTTGTAGCCTATGGCGAACGGTGGGCGGACCTCATTCGAGTGACGCTGAATGGTGAAGCGAGTTGGAAGTTCTTATCTTCGGGTTGGGCGATGCATTTGAGTCTCACGGTTCAGGCGGTGGTTCTACTAGGATGGTGGCAATGGCGCAAAGCGGCCTGGCGTCTCACGGTGCCTTTTGCCGTGCTTGCATTCGTTTTGGGTGAGGCGGTCTGGGAGGGTTACCCTGGGGCATCTGGTCGCGTGCTATTACCGATGTTGTTAGGGTTTAATTTGCTCGTGCCTCAAGCCCGCCGTTGGTGGCCGGTGCTGTTATTGGGAAATCTTACAATGTTCGTCGGACCATTTTCTCTAGAGCCTCGACCGGGCGAAACTTACTCCGTGCAAATTACGGATAGACCCGAACTCTCACTTGATGCGGAAACCACAGAGTTAACGGTGAGTTTTCCTCGACCTTGGTATCGCGCCGAGAAGAACCGTAAGCGAGAGTGGCGGTGGTCTGAAACTGACGCCGATATCGTTATCAATAACCCCTATACGAGTGCTCTTGAAATTGAGATTCGCGGTGAGTGGACGGCGCATACCAGCCGAACGGCTCGTCTGACTCAGAATGGTGAACTTAAATGGCAGCAATCGATTGATACCCGCATTCGAGATTGGCGGTTGGCGGGCATCATTTTGCAGCCGGGAGAGAACCGGTTACGAATCGAATCAGACGAACATAATTTCGTGGCGAAGACTGGGGATGGCCGTCGATTGGCGGTATGCCTGTTCCGGTTTGCGATTAAAGGGAAACCAGTAGCGACGGAATAAGAACTCTATTCTGGCCAGAGCTTAGTGGCCTCAAGGCGTTTCGCATACCGCTCTCCAATAACAGCGGGAGAAAACTGCGCTCGTATGTCCTTTGCGCCCTTATCTCCCAGTGAGCGGCCAAGGTCGGGCAGGGCGGCAACGGTCTTCATCGAGTTGGCCGCATCATCAATTCGCGGATCCGCCCAAATTTGCCCCTTTTCATAGGGACCATGCGTTTCACTGAGTTCGATCAAATCGTAAGGCACCGGAAATCCATTTTTCTCATTAACAAACTCTGCCGTAGCCGACCAGTTCGTGCTGATGACCGGTTTGCCAACGAACATAGCTTCGGCGACCGCCAGTCCAAACCCTTCGGATCGATGGAGTGAGACGAATACGTCGCAGGCCGCTTCGAGGTTGTGCACATCCTCGCGCGATAAGGTTCGAGCAATCAATGTGGTGTGGGCGAGCCCTTCGAGCGCAGCTTTGAGCTGTTTGTAAGCCTTGGGATTACGTTCAGGGTTTTGCGTCTTGATGACCAACTGCACGTTTGATTCATCGGGAAACGCCCGCCGATAAGCTTCGATGACAGCGTGCGGATTCTTTCGCTCCTGATATGAATTTAGATCGTAAAGAAACAGGAAAGTGCAGCGATCAGTCGGGAGGTCAAATTTTTCGCGCTGGTCACCTACGGGAATCGGAAATTCGATCGCGTGGGGCATGACTTGCACGGGTAACGGAACCTTGGCGGCAATGGCATCGCGGACAAACGCCGAGGGACACCAGATTTCGTCGTAGTATTGGCATGCATCCACCCATTGATCGGGGAATTCCGTTAATTCCCAGGCCCAATACGCAATGTTGTAGCGATCGCGTCTAAAGGGGGCACCATGGTGGTGATCGATGTCGCCAGAGACGGGAGGGTCGATATGAAAAACGTTTGCCCGGTAGGGGTTGGTGCTTTGCAGCTGGGCGGCAAAGGAGTTGTCTCCCATCCGATTCAAGCACGGGAGTTTCATATCGATGAAAGCGTGAGGAATCTTCGCTGCGGCGGTGGCGCGAGCCATGCAACGGGCACTTTCCCCAATGCCGAGCTCAGCGCGAAACCAGCCCACAACATTCAATCCAAGTGGGTAGTCTTTTTTCTCTCGGCGATTTACGCGGAGTGGAAGTGGTTTCTTGAAATCGTAGATCGTTTGTTCGTCACAGAGGATCTGTTCCACTCGAAGCCGGCGATTTTTAAACTGAGCTCGATGAGATTCGAGATGGAGACGCCATGTACGAGGGATCGGCCAGCTCTGAGAAATCCTCCCGAGCCATGCGAGCGTGTCCTGTTTCTCTGTGCCCAATAGCTCGATCGTCAGCTCCACGGGTTCGTCGGTAACGACCTTGGGGCGATCAATGCCGCAGTTGAAGTTTTTGCTATCGAAAGGGAAGAATGACTCTTGTTGCACGCCATTAACGGTAAGGCGAAGCCCCAAGTCTCCTTCGGTTTCCGGTCGATCTTTCATTGGTGGTAAAACGAATCCGTTTACGAAGACATTTTTTTCAATGGTGCCGGGAGCGAAGGTAACGATGAATTTATTTCGGAATGAATAACTCAGCAGATGGATGTCGTCTTTGCGCAGTCCTTCCAGTCGATACGAAGTGGGATCATCTCCCAATGGCGGGCGAGGGATTCCGAGAGATTTTCGCCAGTGAAGCTCTTCGTAATAAATTGCGCTCCCAACCTCAACCCAAGCGGCTCGTGGCACGTGTTTGAGTAACCCCCAGCGATACCTGAGCGCAGTGAGTAATATTCTCCATCTAACTTGGGCGGAGTCTTGGCTCCAGCTGGCGATTTTGGCTCGGGCCCAGTCTTTGGCGCAAAGGTTGATGATTTCACCACGCCACCGACCAAAAAGTCGCCGGCTATTTGCCTCGTCATGCGGGCGCGCAGTCCCTCGAGAAGCACTCACATGGTGACGCACCACACTGTTGAATGCGATCGCCACCTGGTAGCCCCGATCACGTAGCGCCATACAAAGGTCGACATCTTCTCCACCGTTCTCGAACTCCTGCCGGAAGCCTCCGCCCGAATCCAGAAAGAGTTTTCGACGCACCATGCAACACGCCGCGGTGACAGCCGGAACGTAGCGAACAGGTTTACGACGAATACTGCCTGCCGACGGCAATTCCCGGATGTGCTCCAATTTGGCGTCCTCCTTAAATCGAATTCCTCCATGGTCGACCTCGTTGTTGTCGAACCGCCGTTGGATATTACCAATGAGAGCAATTGATGGATCTTCCTCGAGTGCTTCCAGCATCGGCTCAAACCAGCCGGGGAGCAGTTCCAAGTCGTTGTTGAGCAGCGCCAGGATCTCACCCTGTGCCTCTCGGGCACCTCGATTATTGGAACCCGCGAAGCGCAAATTCGATTCGTTGACGAGATGTCGGCAGGGAGCCTTCAACGTCTTCAACCATTCACGGGTGCCGTCGGTGCTGCCGTCATCGACGAAGATGATCTCATGCGTTAAATCAGCGGGCAGCGTGTCTTGAAGACTACGCAGACAAGCCTTGGTCAGTTCTAGTCCGTTATAGAGCGGAATGATGAACGAGACCTTGAGCACCATAATTCAGCCTTAGTTGCGATGCCGTGGCCACGCTTTGAGGTAAGCACCGTAGGAAGATTTGCCGAGACGCTCGATTTGGGCATCAAGTTGGGCGTCATCAATCCAACCGCGAGTGTAGGCGATCTCTTCGAGACAGGCGATTTTTTGCCCCTGTCGGTTCGATATTATCCCCACAAATTCACCCGCTTCGAGCAGTGAATCATGAGTCCCGGTATCGAGCCAAGCCGTTCCGCGTCCAAGGAGTTCAACCGAAAGGTCACCTCGTTCGAGGTAGCAACGATTGAGGTCGGTAATTTCAAGTTCGCCACGAGGTGATGGCTTCAAATCGCGGGCAAAATCAACCACGTCCTTGTCGTAGAAATACAGGCCGGGAATCGCGTAATTCGATTTAGGCTGAGTCGGTTTTTCTTCTAATGAGAGCACCTTGCCGTCGGCCGCGAACTCAACCACGCCGTAAGCTTCGGGTTCGGAAACGTGATACCCAAAAATGGTAGATCCTGCTTCGCGAGCCGTCGCTGCACCAAGCGCATTCGCGAAGTCGTGTCCGTAAAAGAGATTGTCACCAAGGACCAAGGCAGAGGGTTGGGTGCCATTGAGGAAACCGACTTGCTCGGCGATTACAAAAGCTTGGGCGAGACCATCGGGACTCGGCTGTTCTGCATAGGACAGCGTGATGCCGAAAGCCGACCCGTCGCCGAGGAGTTTTTCGAAAAGGGGTAGATCTTGCGGCGTCGATATGATCAGGATTTCGCGGATGCCGGAAAGCATGAGCACCGAAAGGGGGTAGTAGATCATCGGTTTGTCGTAAACCGGCATGAGTTGCTTGGAGACCGCGATAGTAAGAGGGAAAAGGCGGGTGCCGCTTCCGCCCGCGAGGATGATGCCTTTGCGATTCATAGGATGAGGTTTTAGCTATTGCCGAGGCGCTCGAGTTGGTAGTCGCCGCTGAGGATGTTATTTGTCCAATCCTCATTATCCAGATACCATTGAACGGTTTTCCGAAAACCTGATGTATGGTCCTGTTTAGGACTCCAGTTTAGTTCTTTTTTGATCTTCGATGCATCGATGGCGTAGCGGAGATCGTGGCCAGGACGGTCAGTCACGAACGTAATCTGTTCGGCGTAACCTTTGCTATCTTCGCGAGGGTGAAGGTCGTCGAGTAATGAACAGAGGAGTCGCACGATATCGATGTTCTGCCGTTCGTTGTTGCCGCCAATGTTATAGGTTTTACCAGTCTTACCTTTTGCCATGACCAGGTGAAGGGCCTCGGCATGGTCACCGACGTAAAGCCAATCTCGGATGTTTTCACCTTTGCCGTAGACAGGAATGGGTTCTCCACGGAGGGCTTTTAAAATGACGACCGGAATGAGTTTTTCCGGGAACTGAAAAGGACCGTAATTATTGGAGCAGTTGGTCACCAAAACAGGTAACCCATACGTGTCGGCCCAAGCTCGAGCCAGATGATCGGATGCCGCTTTGCTGGCAGAGTAGGGGGAATGAGGATCGTAAGGGGTGCTTTCAGAAAAAAGTCCCTCGACGCCCAGAGAACCATAAACTTCGTCGGTCGAGACATGGAGGAATCGGAACCTCTCTTTTGCTTCTCCGCTGAGGGTTTCGAAATGTGTCCGCGCTGCTTGTAAGAGGGTGAACGTGCCCACGACGTTGGTTTGCACAAATTCGCCCGGTCCATCGATGGAACGATCGACGTGTGACTCGGCAGCGAGGTGCATGATCCAGTCCGGTGTAAAACGACCAATAATCTCAGTTATCGCACTAGCGTCGCAAATGTCGGTCTGGGAGAACTCATATCGTGAATTGCCTTCGAGATCATTCAGAGATCGGGGATTTCCTGCGTAGGTGAGCTTGTCGATGTTGAGGACTTCGTGCTCCGGAGATTCCAAGAGGTGTCGCACAAGATTGCTGCCGATGAAGCCGCAGCCGCCAGTGACGAGGATTTTCACGATGCAGTTTCCTCCGGTTTCCATCTCTTTAGGTCCCGCTCGATCGCTTCATGCACTTCAGTCATTTGAATACCTGCTGCAGCTAGCTTGCTCGAGTCCATTACGCAGTTCGATCGAGGGGTTTTGGCTGCGATTTTCATGAATTCTTCCTCATCTGAAAAGAAATCGAAATCCTTGTTCGATACGCCGCTCGCTTTGATATGTTCGACCACTTCTCGAGTTGTTACGTGACCGGGGTTGGTCACGTTGTAGGTGCCGAATGGAATTCGCTTTTCCCAGCAACCGAATGTGGCAGTTACAAATTCATGGAGTTGTGAAATGGAATTTTCCGCTTCAAGCAATCGTTGGTATCGGAGGAGCTTGGTTAGGTAGTTACGCGGGCCATCACGGTGATCAAAGGGGATTCTCAAACGCCAGAGGTAGACGTTGTCTACGCCCTGGAGCGTTTCTTCTCCGAGTGCCTTGGTTCCGCTGTAGAATGAACAATTATTGGTGCGAAAGCTGAAGTTGGGAGTGTCCTCTTCGGTGAAACCGCTCCCGTCATTTCGCGAACCAGTGAAAATACAGCCACTGGAGACATGTCCCCAGGGGACTCCTGCACTCTCACAAGCCTCGGCGATCCGCCCAGGAAGCACGCCATTGCCGAATAGGCAGGCAGCTTTGTCATCTTCACAGGCGTCAACATTCGGCTTACCGGTGTAACCCGCGGCATTAATTAAAAACTGGGGCCGATCTTGCTTAAGAGCTGCTGCGAGCGTTCCGACGTCCGTGTAATCGACTTCGGCCCGTCGCAGATTGCGAAACGGGATACCTTTTTGGGTGAGTAAGGCTTGGTAAGCCTGTCCGACGTAACCGGAGCCTCCGAGTAGATAGATCATAGGAAGTTTTTGATGCTCCGGGATGTGTCTTTGAGTGCAACCCGGATTTCAAACTGAATCATCGGGTCTACGGTAGTCTCCCCGACTGAAGTATTTCTCCAGCCAGACATACATGCAGATAAAAAAGTAGCGGCTACCCATCTCTTTAATTTTTAACTTGGCCTCTCCAAATTGGCGGTTCCGCCATGTGATGGGAGTGATCGACCATGTGAATCCACGCACGATCGCTTTAAGCGGGATCTCCACGGTGAGATTGAAGTGCGGTGCCATGAAAGGCCGACACCCATCGATGACGGTCCGGCGATACGCCTTGAACGCATTCGTCGTATCGTTGAGAGGGATGTTAAAGATGGTCTTGATGAACAGGTTGGCAAAGCGATTGACCGCTAGTTTCACTCGCGGGTAGTCGTAAACCCGTCCGCCCTTGATGAATCGACTGCCAAACGCGCATTCGTAGCCCTCGCCGAGTAGATTCCAGTATTTCACCGCATCGTCCGGATCGTCCGAACAATCGGCCATCATGATCACGACTGCGTCGCCTTTGCTGTGGTTCAGACCATAAACGATGGCGCGACCAAATCCGTGAGGGCCGGGGTTCTGAACGTGAGCGAGGCTAGGATATTGTTCCTTAAGGTTGTTCAGCACCTCCCATGTGCCATCGCTGCTTCCGTCATCGACGACCACGATTTCGTGAGGGATATTCTCCCGTTGGAACGACTTATCGATCGCCGCGATAGTAATCGGCAGCGAGTCTTCCTCGTCTCGGGCTGGAATTATTACCGAGAAAAAAGTGGGCGGAGTCAGTGATTCGTTTGGCGAACTCAAGGTGTTCAGCGTTCAGAAAGGAGCAGAGCGTTCAAGCCAATCAGGATGAGAACGGGCGTGATCCGCAATCTCCTCGAGGATGTGCAAGGTGGGGATGGTGGGTTTCCAACCCCACACGGTCTCAGCCTTACTGGAATCTAGAACCATCCATGGAATATCAAAAGGTCGCGGGGTCGCTTCCGTTGCCACCGGATGAGGACCGAATTGTTCATCGCACCAAGCAGTCAGTTGACGCAATGACATTGCCGAAGCGGATCCTCCACTGATATTGACGATCCGATCTCCGGTGGAGGTCGAATCCGCCGCAAATTGAAGTTCCAGCAAGGAAATGAGATCTCGGGGATGAAGGCAGTCGCGCACTTGGTGGCCCATGCCATCGAAGCCGATATATTTTAACGGCCGGTTACCTAGGTGGCTGTTGATCCAATATGCGAAAATTCCTTGATCGGGACGACCGAACTGCCCTGCGCCGGCCATGACACCGCAACGATTGACGAAAACGGGAAAATCGAAAGTAGCACCGTATTCGACCGCGAGTGCTTCGCTTGCGACCTTGGTCGCTCCATAGAGTGAAACCGGAGCTTGGGTCGAGAATGATTCCGAAACGCCTTGGGCACTCACGCCGTCGGGTAAGGATTTGGCGGTATCTGGCTTAAAGGCACCTCGGTGGATTTCCACGGGTAGGGAAGCGAGCGGAGGTATTGAATAAACCCGACTTGTGCTCAGGAGGGTAAACCCCGCTCCGTGCATCTTGCAAAATTCGAGCATGTTGATGGTGCCGATCAGGTTGTGCTCGACCAACTGTCGGGAACTGGTCTTCCCGTCGACTCCGGCCAACACGCTAGGGTTTGCTGCGGCATCAATAACCCAATCCACTGACGGGATCGCCTCTAAGTCAGAGGCAGATCGAATGTCTCCATGAAAGAGTTTAATCCCCAGAGCCTTAAGTTCCGCCCGATTCGTTTCACTTCCGGGCCGTATGAAGTTATCGAGACCAAGCAGCTCATGGGTGCCCCCCTCAACGAGAGTTCGGGCGAGAGTGCTGCCAACGAACCCACATATTCCGGTTATTAGAATCTTCATGTGCTTCTAAACAAACGGCACTGAGCAGTGGGCGGAAGCGGAAAATGAATTCGCGGCGCAGGCATTTTTATCCGACGAAGCACGCAGAAGTCAGTTTTCTTTCGCGGCCTCGCGCTTGGCGACCACCTCGTCGGCCTTGGCCTTTTCGTAAGCTTTTCGCTGAATGAGCCCGATTTCGAGAAGATCACTCACCAGCATCCGGGCGTCAGTCGCTTTTTCCTCATTGGTCAAAGGCACTGTTTCTGCAACGCCCGCAGAACGTAGTGGAGAAGCCGATTGATACGCGACCAAATTACCCGAATCGAAAGTAGCCTCGGCAAGGGTTAGGAGGTGCGTTTGGCCATTATGTCGCACGGTGATGACGTTATTTTCGGAGTCGAAATCGACCAGCGATATCCCCGAGATCGTTTGGCCGATCTTCAGCCAGTGGCTGCGTTTGCTCGCGATTTCAGTTACGCAGATCAGGGGATTCGCCCCCATTTTTACTAGGCCAGCGAATGTAAAGGGCTGCTCTTTGGCTTCGGCTTGATTGGTCGATTGCACGATCCCGGTCCGCTGAAACGGAGATGACTGCGCCATCAAAGCCCCGGACCACGGAGCCACCATCAAGAAAAGACCTATTACGATACCGCGTTGCATGAAAGAATGATGGGTTAGACGCCTATCGCGGTAAAGTGTTTCAATTTCCCGCGCGGATTTTCCAAGCTTCGACAATCTGACGAATCGTTTCTTCGAGTGAAACGCTGATGTCCCAAGTGGGGTAGTGGTCGCGCATCTTTCGCAAGTCCGAGTAGTAGCAGATGTGGTCACCGATGCGATTTTCGTCCACATAGGTGTGGACTTGTTCTTGGCCGGAAAACTTTTCTGCCCACTTGAACGCTTCGAGAATTGAGCACGAATTGTCTTTGCCGCCACCCAGATTGTAGACCTCGCCACTGCGAGGGGACTCCACGAAGGACGCCATAAAACGGGCTACATCAAGTGAGTGGATGTTGTCTCGGACCTGCTTTCCTTTGTATCCGAAAACTCGATACTCTTTCCCTTCCAGATTGCACTTAACCAGGTAAGACAAAAAGCCGTGCAGTTCCACTCCGGTGTGATTGGGGCCCGTCAGGCATCCCCCTCGTAGGCAACAACAGGGTAGATTGAAGTAGCGGCCGTATTCTTGCACCATCACGTCAGCGGCAACTTTGGAGGCCCCGAACAACGAGTGTTTGGACTGATCGATCGAGAATGTTTCCGCTATACCGTGTGAGTATGCCGGATCGGCATAATCCCACCGCGTCTCGAGCTCGGTTAAATCGATTCGATTGGGGGCATCACCGTAGACCTTATTAGTGCTCATGTGCACAAACGGAGATTCTGGGCACGCTTGGCGGGTTGCTTCCAAAAGATTCAGAGTGCCAACCGCATTGGTGTCAAAATCGGCAAAAGGTATTGCGGCAGCGCGATCATGTGATGGCTGAGCTGCGGTGTGGACGATCACATCCGGTTTCACTTCTTTCAGGAGTGCCTGAACCCCGGCTCGGTCTCGGATATCGACCTCGTGGTGAGTGAACGCGGTGAGATCTTCTGACAGTCGTTGCTGGTTCCAGCGGGTATCACCTTGGGGGCCGAAAAAGACCGCGCGTTGATTGTTATCCACGCCGTGGATTTCATATCCCAGTTCGCGAGAGAAATACATGCATACTTCGGACCCGATGAGTCCGGAAGAGCCGGTGACGAGAAGTTTTTTAGCCATGAATAGTCTAGGAGAAGATGCCAACGAAGCAGCACCGGCTCTCCCTAGCAAGTCCCGGTTGGGGAGGGGAAAGGTGTTCTACTCATTGTTTGGCGAAATGATGGTCCGCAGCCGTGAGGGAAGAATCGTTGTTACGAGTGCTCCCAAAAGCAGAACCCCACTGAGACTCATCCACCAAAGATGGTATTTGATCGCCTTTTCTACGGCCCAAGAGATCACGCCCAATTCGACCGGACTGGTTAGGGCAATGTGCTCAAGGTTGTCATTATCTTCGAGCTCGATCCACCATTCGCCAGGAGGACGAAGTACGTTGATCGTTTTCCAACGATTTCGTGCAGAACCTTCGGGAATGACTTCGACTACCGAAGAGTCACTGACCAATCGCATGGTCAAGGCGGATTCCGGGTCCCCCAATCCTCCATTAATTCTAAATCGTAAAAAGCGTAACGTCTCGGCTGAGTAGCGTTTGCTTCGCCACATCCATGACTCCGTCTGGGAACCAGCTGGGGAAGCCGCCATGACGGGATATAGGGAAAGTGGGATCTCAGTAGGAACCGGAGATTTGTCCCCGTCTATCTTAAGTGGCGCGCGCACCGCAGCAGGCATGATTTGCTGAATTACGTCATGACCCCATCGGTCGTTTAACACTGCTGCCGAGGGGTAGGGCAAATCGCGGATATCGGCTCGGGTAAGAACTCTGGCATCACCATTGGCGAGGAACTTCCGGACCAAAACCTCTTGGCGTTCGATCCGTTGTTCAGTCGGTTTTATGGTTCGTTCCCATGTTTTATCAAATACTGATAGGAGGGAAATCGCTACGACCACGCCCCAGGCGATGAGCCCAAGATTAGACCAACGTCCATTCCCGAAAATCGTCCAAGCGAGTCCCTGCGCGATCACCAGAAACGTGTAGTTGGTAAGATACCGGGAAATAAGGGGGGAACTGTGACCTCGAAACACAGCCATCGCGAAAGCCGTGATCAGTATCCAGATAACCACGCCGACAAACGTCTGCTGAAAGAGAGTAATTTCTTGTCGCCGCAGCAGAATGAGGCTCGCCACGATCGCGGGTAGTCCGAACAGCACTCCAGCCGGTAGGTATCCGCGGGTCGGCCATGCGAGGATCTCGCTAAAGGCCGTGATGGCTTCTGCCAGGGTTTGGGCTCGAGACATCTCATGACCGGGGACTGAGGTATGCGTTGTTAAGCCAATGATTAGCCAGAGTGTGGCGATACCAGCGGTTGCGATCGAGAATCGTGAGAGTTTACGAGTTTTCCATGAGCGAACAGCCACGACAAGAATGATGGCAGCGGACGAGAAAGCGCCCCCAGCCATGGCTCCCAAGGCCAAAAATCCGCACAGATGACCGATACTCCACTTCCAGTTCACCCGTTCCGCTCCCAGCACTAACAGGATTTGTGAGAACGATAATCCCAACACGAGATAGACCTGTGATTGGAACCCTTGTAGCGTGTTCTCCCAATCGAAAGGAACCACCCACAGCAGGATGCTCATTACAGTTATTACCGTAAGTCGCCAGCCCCCCAAATGCTGTCGAAACCAGCCCAACACGACGAGGAGTAGCACCGCATGTATAAGGGCATTGAGCGTCACCTGCAAATAGGCATCCCATTGGCCATTCATCGCGACCGAGGCCAAAGCAATGACCTTGGTAAAGACGATGCGGTGTTCGTTGTGAGGAGCAAAAAACTCCTGCCACTCCAGTCGATCCTCCAACCACGGACGCAGGATTGATTCGCCCTCGGCATCGATCTGATCACGGTAAGGCACGCTACTTCCGGCTACACTCACCACCCAGAGTTTGGCCCCAACCACGAAAAGAAATATCCCGGCCCCTAATAGAAATCGGCTCAACGGCGCAATTCGCTTCATGCGCGGAAAGCTAAGACCGGGGAGGAACCGCTAATGAGAAGTCCTCAAATTCGGCGGATAGGTTGGGATTGTAGGCGGGGTCTCGATCGAGCACAGCCGTCCACCTTTCGCGCATGACAGAAATTTCCCCGGCGAATCGATCCAGTTTTTCGGGAGAATCCTCGATCCCGCGACTGGCGGATTCGTGGTGATACAGTTCCGCGAATGGAGTCCAAAGATTGCGATATCCCGCTCGCTGCACGCGTAGACAAAAATCGATATCGTTGAACGCCACGGCCAGTTGGTCCTCATCGAATCCCCCCACCTCCACAAAGGTTTCGCGACGAATCACCATACACGCGGCGGTGAGTGCGGAGTAGTTCTGCACCAGACGGAGGCGGTTGCGTTGGCCTTCGCTACCGCGTTTGGCATCCTTGAATGCGTGACCCGCCACGGAAGGGGTGCCGTTGAGCCCGCCTATGCCCAAAATTACCCCGGCGTGTTGCACGGTATCGTCCGGGAAATAAAGCATCGCGCCGACCGCGCCGATTTTGGGTCGCATGGCTTGTGATACCATTTCGGTCAACCAATCCGCATGAATAGCTTCAAGATCGTTGTTCAGAAACGCCAACACGGAACTGGTCGTGTGCCGGACGGCGAAGTTGTTAATCGCCGAGAAATTAAACGCCCCATCAAATTCGATAACTCGCACGCCTTCGGTTTCGATATCTCGGAAATACTTCAGAATGGTCGGATCATCTGAGCGGTGGTTCACCACGATGATTTCGTAGCTCGGATAATCGGTGAGGCTGCGGAGAGAATCCAAACAGTTCCGGAGTAGTTCGTAACCGTTGTGCGTCGGAATGATGATGCTCACCTTTGGCGGGGGAGCTGGGAGCTGGTATTTGATCCGCCAATGTTGGCCTTCGACGGGGATCAACTCTGCATCGTGGTTGTTTGCCGATAGATGGTCGCTCAACGCCCGTTTCGCTGCGACAAAGGGATAGTCATCCTTTTGGTCAATGACTAGGGCAGTGGATCCGGGGATCGCCCGCCAATGGTAGAGCACCTTGGGAATGTGATAAATCTCATCAGGCGACAGATCGGCGGTGGCGCGAAGCGTGAGGTCCCAATCTTGGCTACCTTCGAGTCCGATGCGGAAACCCGCTAGGTTGCGAACCAAGGTCGTGCGGAAGGTCGAGAAATGGCAGGTATAGTTCTGTCCCAGTAATAGGTCGGGGTTCCAGTCGGGCTTGAAGTATGGATCGGAGCGATGTCCTGCTTCATCGATTTTGTCCTCGTCGGAGTAAATGAATTGAAGATCGGGTTTCCTCGCCAAGGCGTAGATGACCTCGGCCAAAGCATGCGGTGCTAGTTCATCATCGTGATCGAGCAATGCACAAAATTCCCCCGTCGCGGCTGCGAGCGCGGAATTGGACGCGGCGGAAATGTGACCGTTCCCAGCCCGCGACACGACTTTGATACGTTTATCGCGTTGGGCGTAGTCCGAGAGGATCCGCGCCACGTGAGGTTCGGTGCTGGCGTCATCCGCGATGCAAAGTTCCCAGTTCGGGTAGTATTGGTTTCTGACCGATTCAATCGCCTTGATCAGCCACGGTTCCGGCGAATTATATACCGGCATAATGACCGTGATTCGTGGCCGCGCCGTTTCCATCAGGCCTTCTATGCGAGCTCGATGGTTGATCGTATCAGCCAGCGAAAGCGTGTCATACTTCTGCACCCACTCGCGGTAGTGGTGGCGCAGACTCTCGGTACTGCCAGTCGCAAGTTGGGTGTGACGAGCCGCGAAGCGCCGCCACTGCCCGTCAGCGGTGAGTGCTTCGAAAACTGTTTCTCCGGACCAATCAGGTGGGAGCTCGTAGGTCGCGGTAAAACCCGCTTGGGCAGCGAAAGGATTGTTTGGATGCAAGGTGGCGACATCAGGGCGAGAGATACCAAGATCCACTTCAATGACTTTATCACCGGCGAGGATCCGCATTTGCACAATTTCCTGTGAGTCAGCGGAAACCACCCACCCGCGGATCAGGCCTCGCACAGGCACTGCGGCCCAATCGGCAGGTTCATCCAGTGAGTGCGGTAATCCCGGGTCGATCGTGACGGGAGGAGGGGCTTCCGATTCCTCCGGCTCTTTTGCGGTAGTGAACTCTTCTTGGGTAAGCGGGTCGAAAAACTTGCGGCGCAATGCTCGGAATGGAGACGTAAAAACCCATGACCCCGAACGAGTCACCCGGTTCAGTTTGCTTTCGAGCTCATCGACTCGCTCACGATGGATGCGGTTGTCGTGGTCCTTGAGATTGCGGAGGTCTGTTACCTCTTCTTGTAGCCGACCAATAACCGGCGTAAGTTCGGCACTTAGATTTGATGAATCTTTGCGCACGTTTTCGGTGACGTGCCGTTCGGCCTGAACCTTAGCGGTTTGATAACGCGCTCCGGCGGCGTGTCGAGCGGCGCTGGCTTCCGCGCCGCTGAGATTCTGCTTCAGTTCGTCAATTTCGTTATTCAATCCCCGAACGCGTTGCCCGAGTTCGGGATCAAATTTATCGACTAAGACAGCGAGATCATCCGTGGCGGGAGGGTGTTCGCCGAAGACGCTCGGTTGAGTCGCCAATGACTGATAAAACTTCAGCAGACCTTTCGTATTGGTGCCTAAGTCGAAATGCATTTGCGCGAATGTCCGTGCACCCCGGGCGAGTCGCCCGGCTAATTCGGGATCGGCAAAAACTTCCTGACAACGTCTGACAATTTCCTGCGGAGTCGGGGATTCCAGCAGTAGCCCCTCTTGGCCGGCTCGGATCAACACACCGATGTTGGCTGCCGGCATGATAGTAGGACGGCCGGCGCAAAGAAACTCGGGCAATTTGGAAGGGAGGCGATAGGCGTTGAATACGTCGGTGCCCCCGGGTTGGACCAGCACATCTGCCGCAGCGAGTAGTCGGGGGAGTCGATCTTTCGCGATGAACCCCAAGTCAGTTACGAATTTGCCGCCGACTTCGGCCAAAATGGCGAGATACTCGGCCGGTTGGTGACCGGTGCGCACCAATCGCGTTGGTTGTCCGGCTTCGTTGAGTAATCGCACGGCAAGCGTGAGGCATTTCACATCGGCCAGATTCGCGAAGGTCGTGCTACCGGTATAGACGATGAGTTTTTCGTCCGGCTTTAATCGTAGTTCGGCCCGTTCGGCTTCGACCGACGCTTCATCGCGGTCTTCCGACATACTCAAACCGGGAAGCAATAAATGTGATGAGGCGGTGGAGGGAATCGATTCTCTGAGACGTTCGGTGATGTAGGTCACTCCATGGGCGAGACTCAGAAAATGTTTGGATCGGAGTGGGTGGGAAAGATTCTCCGGCAGTCGTTTCGCACTCTCCACGTCCCCTAGAGCGGTGAGTTCATCAATGCTGAGTTTGGCAAACGCAGCGGAGAGGTGTGCCTCATTATCTTCGAGATGAATGGTGAGGCGCGCTTCAGGGGCGGAGCCGAGATAGGCCATCGCGAATTTGCGCACATTTTCCCGCGGAGTCCACGCGTGCACGAGATCGGCAGTTTTGCGATCGGGGAAAAGGGCGGGGTTACGCAGCACATCCGGAAATGTTCGCACCCCGAATAGCGGAGAATCGAGAACCTCTGCCGTCTCGGGGTGATCGGGCACCGCCACAATACAGGCATGCCCAAGCATGGTTAGCTGGTTGGCGAATGCCCCAATATGGTTGAGACTGTTGGACGTGCAGTCCCCGTAGTTCGCGAAGAGTATATTCACTGGGTAGAAAAGCAGTTCACGTTACGAGGAGGCCCTCGGCCAACTCCAGCACGGTTTTGGCAGTTTTTTCCCAACTATAGTGGTTTGCGCGCGCCAAGCCTGCCTGGACCATACGTTGGTGGAGCTGGGGGTCTGATTCTAATTGCAGCATTTTTTTCGCCCAAATGGTCGGTTCGCTTGGAGGGCAATGGAGTGCGGCTCCGGCTGAAACGTCGGGTAGGCTCGCGGTATCGCTAGCGATTACGGGTAGTCCTTGGCTAAACGCTTCCAAGACAGGTAGTCCGAATCCCTCGTGCCAACTGGGTTGCAGCAAAGCAAAAGCCTCGTGGTAGGCCGCCCGTAAAGTGCGATCATCTACGTAGCCGACATAGTTCACCGGAAGTCCGCGGCCGATGAGTGCTGAGATCCGACGATGAGTCGCTTCGGAATGCCAACCCCGACCACCGACAATCTTCAAGGGCCGGGGCTGGTTGGATTGGGCGTGGTAAAGCTCGTAGGCATCCAAGGCGCACCGGTGGTTTTTGCGAGGTTCCACCTGTCTCTTATACACATCTGACGCTGCCGACGAAGAGGATAGTGTAGAT
>OJFP01000083.1_pt1 | contig 72104 bp, 51 predicted proteins | sample 1594141 | NCBI WGS metagenome assembly OJFP01 (sample SAMN05416843, study PRJEB24817) | seawater metagenome | isolation source: Sea water | place: Canada:Atlantic | collected 2013-07 | reverse complement strand
GATCTACACTATCCTCTTCGTCGGCAGCGTCAGATGTGTATAAGAGACAGGGAAGAACCGTTGGGGATTTTTGCCAATCAAGTCACCGGTGCTGGGATAGTCGGTCGAACTGGGGACAAATTTGGTGAGTTGGGCTTGGAGCTGCGTTCCTTGGCCGTGCGAAGGGAGGATTCAATCATGCCTTTCAGCATGCCCCTGCGCGAGATCGTGGCTGTGGCCGAAGTCTGGGATGACCGGGAGCAGCGGAAAGTGAGGCTCTCCTCTGCGCAGGTAGCTTGGCAGACCCAGCCCGTGGCCGAACTTCGTCTCGAGGTGACCGGTGAAGTCCGGACCGTCCAGGCGGGAAATCGAATCGAAACCGTAGAGGGTCTCTTTGAAATTTTGGGCGTGTTTTCTGAACCGGACTCGGTTTCGGTGGTGAAACGACTGCCCAACGGATCTCATGAGTCGATGGAATTAACCCCAGAATAGCATCAGAATTGCAATTTAATGGCGACAGTGGAGTCAAAAGCCCCTTAGGCTTCGAATTCGTTTTCTGATGCGTTCCACTTCCCGCTTAATTCGTCTTAGTTACTGCCTGTTGTTCTTTGTGACAATTGGCGGCGTGGTGAGTCAGACCGCATCTGCCCAAAGCGCTACTGAAACAAAGATCCGTCTGATGGCCGATGCCCTGCGGGCTCGGGATAGTGGCGACTACGAATTGGCCCAGCGTAACTTGCTGAAATTGTCCGAATTAGCTCCAGAGGACCCGGCGGTGAAACGTTTGCTCAATGACGTGCAAAAGGACCTCGCCGCTGAAACGGTGCGATTGAATCCCCCTGCGACAGTAAATTCCAGTGGCGCGATTCAGGCCTCCGCTAGCAGTCAGGTGCCAATCGATCCGTTTGAACCGTTGCCGCCCTTACCCGATCCGATGGCGGAACTTGCTGCGATGGAGGCGGAGATCGATGCCGCAGCGGCTGCCGAAGAGGCGCGCCAACTTGAACTTATCGCCGCCGCGCGCGAACAAGCTTACGCATCAGAACAGCTAGTCGAAGCGGGACGTTTTAATGCGGCCATTGCTCAACTGGATGGGGCGATTTGGTCGATGCCGGAGAACCCGCTCACCGCCCCGGTAATTGCGGAACTTTCGGCCCAACGTGCAGATGTGGTCGTGGCTCAAGAGTTAGCCAAGCGAGTCGCTCAGATTGAGCGCGCACCGGTTACGGTCTCAGTCAACACGCCAACCCCCGTTATAGATCCCACGATCCGACTCTGGGCTGATGCTCGAACCGCTTACGGCACCGGACGCATCGAAGACGCCCAGGATGTTTTGACGGAACTGTTGGTGCTCGATCCGGGGCACCAAGCAGCCCGCCGGCTCGTGAATCAAATCGAAGACGATATACGCTCGAATCCGGAAGCTTGGCGCCAGCAAACCCGCCGTTCCTTGATCTCTGAAGTTGAGCAAGCTTGGCGGCGCCCTGGCACGGCGGAACCGCCGTCAGAGGAATCTGGATACGGAGTAATCGGCCGTAATCCGTTGTTGGATAAACTCGACCAGATTGAGATCCCCAGCGTGAGTTTTAGCTCGGTGGAGTTGCAGCGGGTCGTGAGCACTTTGAGCGACCTTTCGCGTGAGTTTGATAATGGGGGAGGGCAGCGCCGAGGGGTGAACATTATCGTCATCGATCCGATGGATCGGCGTCCGACGGTGAGTCTGACGTTGCGCGATCTGTCTCTTAAACGGGTGTTGGATTTCATCACCGATTCGATCGGCTACCAATATGAGGTGCAGGCTGATGCGATTGTGATGCGCCCGGGAGGAGAGACTTCGACGCTCGATACCGAGTTTTTCCCCATCACCCGCTCCACGGTTATTCGCATGACGGGCATCGGGGGTGGTCTAGCTTCGGGCGGTTCGGCCAGTGCGGTGAATGGTCCCTTTTCACCAGCACCGGTTGGAGGAGTGAATGCACCGGGTGGAGGGAGTGAAGCGGAGGCACTCAAACAGTTTTTGCAGCAAGCAGGCGTCGATTTCTTACAGCAGCCCGGTTCAAATTTGGCCTATGATGGATCGGCGATGATCGTCACGCAGACGACTCGAAACATCGAACGCATCCGCAATATTCTGAATCGCTATAACGATGTTCGCCAAGTCGAGATCGAAGCCAAGTTCATGGAAGTCCAAGAAGGCGCCCTCGAAGAGCTGGGCGTGCAATGGGGTATCACCCACGGTCTCAATGGCGACCCGACCTATCTCGCCCAGGGGCAGACCCAAAACCGAACGGTTGGTGATGCATTCACAAACTCGGTCGCGGGAACAACCGGCCAAATTTTGAATCCCGGTCGCGATACGGAAGTTTTTCGGGACGGAAATGGTGATCTCACGGTTTTCCCGGGACAGAATGCGATCAATCAGAGTATTGTGAATAGTCCTCCCGGGTTTCCTGGTTCGGTCGATTTAGGTAATGGAACCGACCCACTCGCAACCATCCAAGGTTTGATTGGGGAATTTAGTGTGAACGCCGTGGTGCAGGCGCTGTCTCGCCAGACCGGGTCTGATCTACTGAGCGCTCCGAAAGTCACCGTGCTTTCCGGCAACCCCGCTACGATCACCGTCGCGCAGGAACTGCGTTATCCGACCAGTTACGGCGAGGTGCGTAGTGAAGTCGGCTCATCGAGTCGGGATAGTTCATCAGCCGGTGTCACCATCACGGCGGGGACTCCCCAGGATTTTGAGACCCGCAAAGTGGGGGTGGAATTACGGGTTACCCCGACGGTCGAGGAAGACGACTATAGCATCAGTCTCGACCTTAATCCGAAGGTTACCGAATTCGAGGGTTTCGTCGAATATGGTGGCCAAAGTGTGGCGATTTCGAACGACACAACCGTGACGGTGCCGTCAGGATTTTTTCAGCCGATTTTTTCCACGCGGGAAGTCTCCACCAAAGTGACGCTGTGGGACGGTGCGACCCTCGTGATGGGTGGATTGACGCGAGAGGAAATCAAAACAGTGCACGATAAGGTTCCTTTTCTAGGAGATATCCCGGGGCTGGGTCGGCTTTTCCGGTCGGAAGGCGAGACGACGCAAAAGCGAAATCTGCTCATCTTTGTGACGGCGAATTTAGTCAGTCCGGGTGGTTCACCGAAGAAACAAGAGCTCCCCAACGTGGCCCCGAGTTCCGCGTTTCAGAATCCGTCTTTGGTCACCCCCGGCGGTGCCGTAGAGCGAGAGTGAGTTTTTAACTTTGGCCTCGAAGTGAGGCCCAGAGGAGGCCGACGTATTCGAGAATTGCACGAGAGGTGGTTTGGTAAGCTTCGAGGTCGAATTGGACCCAATCGATCAGCCGAGGAGCGGGAGAGGCTGTGCGATAGTCAGCCGGGCAAGCGATGGCGTTGATGCCGGCCCGTCGAGCCATAGCCATGGCCCGGGGCATATGCCAAGCTGAGGTGACGATACCCACCGGTTCATCGCCGACGAGGGCGACAATTTCTTGAATCTCACCTTGGGTATCGCGTCCGGTGGAGAGTTGCTGAATCCGGTCTGGTCTTACGCCTAACTCTGCGGCGGACTCAGCCAGAAATGCGGAGTGAGGTTTAGAGTGAGCGTCACCTTGTGGGCCACACATCAGCAACGTGGCGTCGGGATAGAGGCGGGCGAGTCGCACTGATTCCACCACACGAGAGCGGGAGGCGTTTACCAGTTGGGTGAGGTGAGCGAGCTGGGGGTTCTCGACGTGACCTCCGCCTAATACGGCCAGGTAGATGATATCCGATGAGTCCGAATTACGGGCGACGGGTATAGCGGGATAGGTGTGCTCGAGCTGGCGATTGAGTAGGTCCGCAACTCCGCTGTTGAATGCCAATACCGGAATGAGGATCCCGATTCCGATGAAGGTGCGACTTGTTTTACGCCTCTTTCCCCGCCAATGTATCCATAGTCCGATCACCAAGAATCCTAGGCCGATACGAATGGGAGAGATAAACGAGCCGATGAGCTTTTTTAGCCAATACACCACTGTATCATGGAAAGGCCAGGCGGGTGGCGCAAAGGTCGAAGTATCGGCTATCGCAGAAAAGTTTCCCGCTTTAGGTTTGAGCCAGATTCAGCCCCGGGCCTGACTTACGGCCATGTCGACTTGGTTACTGATTGATGGATTTAATCTCGCTTACCGTTGTTTTTTTGCGATCCCCGAACTGACGCGGTCCGATGGTTTTCCAACCAATGCTTTGCATGGTTGGGTGAAGGCGATTTGGAAATTGGAGGATCAAGAAAAGGCCGATGGCGTGCTGGTGTTCTTCGATCTGGGCGGGGCGCAGGATCGGCTCGAGTTGTTGCCCGAGTATAAGGCCAATCGAGAGGAGATGCCCGATGCCCTCAGCCAGCAGATTCCGGTGATCAAAGATCTGACCCGACTCATGGGCCTGGGTGGTATCGAAATCGAAGGGGTTGAGAGCGACGACTTACTCGCGGCTCAAGCGTTGGCGATGGCCAAAGAAGGTCACACCGTGAAAATCGTGAGCACGGACAAGGATTTTGCCCAAGTCGTGGGCAATGGGATCACGATGTTGATGCCTCCCCCTACGGCGAATCCTCGGTTGGGGTGGCGCAACATGGACGCGGCAGGCGTTGAAGCGAAATTTGGAGTCACGCCGGACAAGATCCCCGATTTCCTCGCGCTGGTGGGCGACACGGCAGATAATATTCCTGGAGTGCAGGGCGTGGGGCCCAAGACCGCTTCCAAATGGTTGAACGCCTACGGAAATCTAGAAGGGGTTTTGGCGGCAGCGGCTGAGTTAAAACCCGATCGTTTTCGGGAGAAAGTGGCGGCAGATGTCGATCGGCTGCGGATGAATTTGCAGTTAACGACTTTCAATCCGGATCTCCCGGTGGTGCCTTCGGTGAAACCGCCGGTGGATGGTCCAGCCTTGGTGGAGAAACTACGCGAACTGGAAATGAAGGGCGCCACGACTGAGGCCGAAAAGCGCTACAGTGCGACCCAGGGTGAGCTGTTTTAGGAAGTGGTTGAGCGGCAGGTGGTTTTTTAACCACCGATTTCTCAGATTTTCTCAGATTTACGCAGATGGCAAAGCGATGAGAAGGGAGAGGCCACGGTTTGTCCGTCCCTTGTGCAATCACTCCGGAATCCCATTACACCGCGTGATGCTGGAATCTGGGTTAATCTGAGAGATCGGCGGTTACAGATCTCGATTGGGTTACTCGCTTTCGGCCGCAGGGCTGGATTGGCCGCTGGGGTCGAAAATATAGCCGACCCCGTGCACGGTGCGGAAGGCGTCGAGCGATCGTCCGTTGCGTTTAAACAGATCGCGGATTTTGACGATGTATTGATCGAGTGAACGGCTCTTCACATCGGCGTGAATTCCCCAGACCGCATGAATGAGGGCCTTGCGGGTGATCACGATGCCTTCGTGGTCTTGGAGGTAAGAAAGAATACCGAGCTCTTTGCGGCCGATCTTTTCGATGTTTCCGTCGAACAAAATCTCAAGGCGACCGGGTTGCACGTGGCCGCCGTAAATCTCAAAGGGTGCATCGATCACGCGGGCGTTTTTGGTGATCTTGAGATCATCGCGGGACTCGCTGCGACGAAGCACAGCCCTAATACGAGCGACCAGTTCGGCGTAGCCAAAGGGTTTGGTCACGTAATCGTCACCTCCGAGTTCTAGTGCCTTTACTTTCGCAGTTTCGAGATCTTTGCCGGTGAGGAAAATAGTGGGAACCGCAATGTCTTCAGCCCGTAAATCTTCGAGCAACGCAAACCCGGATTGATCGGGTAGCGTGATGTCGAGCAACATCAGGTTAGCAAAATTACGTTTAAGGAATCGCGAGGCATGCGCGGCACGTCCGCAAATCTGGGCCTGCATTCCGGCTTCCCCTAGATGCACAGCGATAAGCTTGGCCAACTCCTCTTCGTCTTCGACGACTAGGATAAGCGGTTTAGGTTCGGGGCGCAACATGGATCTAGGTAGGACTAGGTTAGCAGGGGATTCACCTCAGGATCCTTTTTACAATTGAGGAAGCTGCCACTGTCAAAGCAAAGCGGTGGGCACACGCCCAGGCCCGGGCGTGGATTACAGCCTATTTCAGATTGGGCTTGAAGGGGGCGGGGAGGGTGTGTGCGGTGCCGAACGTGTCCGTACCCACTCCATTGCTTATGCTCGGGCTGCCAAAAGGTAGCTTAGAGGAATCAACCAAGACCCTGTTCGCTAAGGCGGGCTGGAAGATTTCCACCCGCTCCCGCTCCTACCGTCCGTCGATTGACGACCCTGAATTGGATGGTCGTTTCGTGCGGGCCCAAGAAGTGAGCCGCTACGTCGAGCATGGGTTCTTCGATTGTGGACTGACCGGATACGACTGGGTGCGGGAAAACGAGTCCGACGTGGTCGAGGTGTGTGACCTGATTTATAGTCGCGCTTCGACCCTCAAGTCCAAATGGGTCTTGTGCGTGCCTGAAGACTCTCCGGTGCAGAAGGCCGAAGATCTCGCGGGTAAGCGGGTCGCGACCGAACTCATGAAAACCACCGAACGTTATTTCGCCGACAAGGGCGTCGAAGCGAAGGTCGAATTTTCCTGGGGTGCCACCGAGGTCAAAGTGCCAGATCTCGTCGACGCGATTGTCGACATTACGGAGACCGGAAATTCGATTCGGGCCAACAATCTGCGGATCGTCGACACGTTGTTGGAAACGAATACCAAACTGATCGCCAACAAGGAGAGCTGGGCGAATCCCGAGAAACGTAAAAAGATCGAGACGATCGCGATGCTGCTGCAGGGGGCTCTCGAAGCGGAAAGTAAGGTTGGTCTCAAAATGAATTTACCCGAGTCGGCCGTAAATATCGTGGTCGAGAAATTGCCCGCGCTACGTAATCCCACCATTTCCCGCTTGAACACCGCAGGTTGGGTGGCACTGGAAATCATCATCGATGAAAAGGTAGCTCGACAGATTATCCCGCAATTGAAGGAACTCGGTGCTGAAGGCATTGTGGAGTATCCGCTCAATAAAGTTATCTACTGATTCGCCAAACTCCGCGGCGAGCGTCATCACTTACCCTCATGCGCAACGTCACTCTCGGACTTCTTCAACACGGTTGTGTTGCCGATCCTGCGGCCAATCTGGCCAAGACCTTGGAGCTCGCCGAGCAGGCGGCGAAGCAAGGGGCCAACATCATTTGCACCCAGGAGCTGTTTCGCTCGCAATATTTTTGCCAAAGCGAGGACCACGATAACTTCGGTTTAGCCGAGTCTATTCCAGGTCCCAGCACCGAAGCGTTCCAGGCCCTCGCGAAGGCGCAGGGCGTGGTCATAATTGCATCCTTGTTTGAGCGTCGTGCTTCCGGGCTGTATCACAACACAGCGGTCGTGATCGATGCGGATGGCTCGCTTGCGGGTATCTACCGCAAGATGCACATCCCGGACGACCCTCTCTTCTACGAGAAATTTTACTTCACCCCGGGGGATACAGGTTTCCGGGCCTTTGACACGAAATTTGGCCGCATCGGTGTGCTCATCTGTTGGGATCAATGGTATCCCGAAGCCGCCCGTCTCACGGCGCTGCAAGGTGCGGAGATTCTGTTTTACCCCACGGCCATCGGCTGGCATCCGTCGGAAAAATCCGCATACGGCGAGAATCAACACGGCGCCTGGGAAACCATCCAACGCAGCCACGCCGTCGCGAATGGTTGCTACGTGGCTTCGGTCAATCGCATCGGCTGCGAAACCCCGATCGGCGGCGACGGTATCGAGTTTTGGGGCCAGAGTTTTGTCGCCGGAACCAGCGGCCAGATTCTAGCCAAGGCACCCGTGAATGAGGAGCAAATCATGTTGGTGCCCATCGAACTGGATAAGGTCGATGTGACCCGCACGCACTGGCCGTTTTTGCGGGACCGCCGTATCGATGCTTACGGCGATCTGACCAAGCGTTACATCGACGGAAATTGACCTTAAAAGGTAGGGACGGACCGCCGGGCCGTCCGCTCCCCGAAACGGCGCGCCCAGCGGTCGCGCCCTACCTCATGACTCGACCCATCACCCGAAAACGAAAACTTCCCGCAACGTGGGAAACGCCATCCGCGTTGGGCTTCCGCATGCCCGCGGAGTGGGAAGAGCAAGAGGCAATCTGGCTGTCATGGCCGCACAATCGAGCCACGTGGCCCGGCCTTTTTCGGAGGATCCCCGCTGCGTTTGCCACCTTCGTCGCGGCGATCACTCGATTCGAGAAAGTGCGGATCAACTGCGCGGTTGAGTTTCAACCCCGAGCCCGCCGTTGCTGTGAGAAGGCGAGTGCAGATATGGCGATGGTCACGTTTTACGATCACCCGACCAACGACGCCTGGTGTCGCGATCATGGCCCCATTTTCGTGAAACATCGCCAGACCGGCGAAGTCGCGGTCACGGATTGGATGCACAACGCATGGGGCGGGAAGTATCCGCCGTATGATTTAGATAACGAAATTCCGCCATCGATTGGGCGAGCGTTGAAGATGCGTCGATTCGAAAATTCCATGGTGCTGGAAGGCGGCTCGATTGATGTGAATGGACAGGGCCTACTGCTCACCACCGAACAGTGTCTCTTGAACGAGAATCGTAATCCCGAGCTCTCGAAGACGGAAATTGAGCGGGTGTTAAAAGACACCCTTGGCGTGCGCCGGATCCTTTGGTTGGGCGATGGCATCGAAGGCGACGATACCGATGGCCACATCGACGATATCACCCGCTTCTTCCGCTCCGATGGTGTCATAACCTGTGTGGAGAAGAATCGCGGGTGTCCGAATCATCGTATCCTCGCGGAGAACCTCGAACGATTGCAGGGCTTCACCACCATGCGGGGACGGCCGCTGGAAGTCGTAACGCTTCCCATGCCAAAGCCACTCGTCATCAAGGATCAAGTGGTGCCCGCGAGTTATGCCAATTTTCTCGTCATCAATGACGCCGTCCTGGTGCCGACCTTCCAACAAAAACGTCGCGATACCGAAGCCTGTGGCATTATCGGCGAGTGTTTTCCCGGTCGTGAAGTGGTGCCGGTGGACTGCGCGGAAATTATTTGGGGGCTTGGCACCCTGCACTGCCTCTCGCAGCAACAACCGGCCTGACCGGGAAACTCCACTAAAAGAGATGGAGTTGGCGGGTTGGACCGTGTTGGATCGCCCGATGACCTGGATCGAACTGAAACCCCGCGGGCTCCGAGCACTGGCATTATTTTTAACTTTTGGGCTGTTCGCCCCGCTGCTCGGTGCGGCGGATCGGCCGAACATTGTCTGGATTTTTTCCGACGACCATTCTTATCAAACCATTGGAGCTTATGGTGGCCGATTGGAGTCGTTGAATCCGACTCCGAATATCGATCGATTGGCCAATGAGGGCATGCGCTTCGATCGTGCTTACGTGGGGAATTCTATTTGTGCCCCTGCCCGAGCTACGCTGCTCACCGGCAAGCACAGCCATTTGAATGGGAAACTCACCAACGTGGGTGACTTCAATCACGATCAACCGCAGTTCCAAAAAATCCTGCAGAAAAATGGCTACCAGACTGTCATGGTAGGGAAGATTCACCTCAACGGTAGCATGCAGGGATTCGACTACTGGGACGTGTTGCCGGGCCAGGGGCTTTACGACGATCCCGTTTTCATCAATGAGAAAGGGCAGTCCAAAGAATCAGGCTATGTGTCTGACGTGATCACCGACAAGGCACTCGATTGGCTTGAGCACAAACGTGGTGACGACCCCTTCATGTTAATGGTCCATCACAAGGCGCCGCATCGCAATTGGACTCCGGCGGATCGCCATATGGAAAAGTATGCCGACGTGCATATCCCGGAGCCAGCCAACCTGTTTGACGATTATTCGGGTCGCACCACCGCGGCTCACGAACAGGCGATGGAGATCGATCGGCACATGCGGATGGACGGCGATTTGAAAGTAGGAAAAGGCCGGCACGATCCTGTGCAGTTCGCGGCGCGCAACGCGGACTTCGAAAGTCGCGATCTCACCGGCAAGAACCTGGTGAAATGGAAGTATCAGGAGTATATGAAGGACTACCTGCGTTGCATCACGGGAGTGGATGAAAGTGTCGGCCGCATTCTTGATTATTTGGAGGCGGAGGGACTCGATGAAAATACCATCGTGATGTATTCATCCGACCAAGGTTTCTACATGGGCGAGCACGGTTGGTTCGACAAACGATTCATGTACGAGGAGTCGTATCGCACGCCGTTACTCGTGAAGTGGCCCGGTAAGACCGAAGCGGGTTCGGTGAATCAGGATCTCGTGCAAAATATCGATTTTGCGGAGACATTTTTAGATCTGGCAGGGGCGTCGATTCCGGATGATATGCAAGGAGAGAGTTTAGTGCCATTGATCAAAGGGCAGACTCCGGACGATTGGCGGAAGTCGCTTTATTATCATTACTACGAATATCCGGGAGGACACTCGGTGCGCCGCCACGAGGGGGTTTCCGACAAACGCTACAAGCTGATCAGATTCTATGGCGTGGACGTGCCGGGCGAAGAGCAGTGGGAGTTGTTTGATCTCAAAACTGACCCCGCGGAAATGAACAGCGTTTTCGGCGATGCAGCGTATACCGATGTCACCAAGAGGCTGCGGAAAGAACTGACTCGCCTGAAGGACTACTACGACGTGCCCGAGCACAGCGAACCCGAGCTGCGGAAGCCGCGCGCTTAAAATTGAATCAGTCTCACTTTCTTCAAAACCCGCGTTGTTGATCGCAACCCTCCGAATAATTTGTTCCCTCACACCCATGCGTTCCTGCCTGATCTTACTAATCGCCATCCTGTTCGCGGGCTGCGGCACCACGCCGGACTCCGTCGAATGGCGGGTGTGGCCGCAGAGTAATTACTACGCCCGGGATAAGGCCGTGGTCTTTGAGTCCTTGATGGGCGTGCTCGAAAATAGTGGCTACCGGATCACGAAGTCAGCGGCCGCGGCCGGCGTGATCGAAGCTCAGGGAGATCTACTCGAATCGCGCGTGCGGGGAGCTTCTCGCCAGTATTTTGTTTCGGTGAAATTGCGCGAAGTCGGTGACGGTGAAACCGGTGTAGAGGTGATCGTGCACGAAGCGCGAGAAGGTGACTTCAAGGTGGGCGTGACCAAAAAGGCACTCGCCTCGCATGGTCGCTACGAGGGCATTTTTAACGCCCTGGAGTCAGCTCTAGGTGGAGGCAGTTGGCTGCCGCCCCGGGGACCGGCGGAGTAGCCTAATCCTCTCGGATGGGACCAGGGTGGTTGATCTTAGTCGCCTCGGTCGCCTTGCCGGGTGGGTCGCCATAGGTGTCGCGCCCGCGGCGAGGCCCTTTGGGCCGATCTTGAGTGGGGTTGGCCGGAATGTCGTCGCCGGTTTCGGTCGTCCATTGATCGAGCACGGTACTTAGTTTCCGTTCAATTTCCCGGTATTCCTGTTGTCCAGCGAGGTTGGTGAGTTGGTGCGGGTCGGCTCCGACGTGAAATAACTCTACGCGAGGTCGGGGTAATAAGGTGGTGTCTTCCTGCCAGGCATGCGTTTTACCGGCGCGATACATGTCCCAAAGTTCAATCGCAGCGGGGTAGTGCCAATCATCGCTCTCGGTGCTCAAAGCCCGCTTGTGATTGAAGTTATTGCGGAGGTAGAGCCACTCCCCAAATCTCACCGAGCGTTCGTGGGTGGCATAGACGTGCCAGTTGTGTTCCGAGAATGCGTAGTCGCGCACGCTGCTTTTGGGATTCTGCAGGATCGGCGCGAGGCTCACGCCTTGTATCGTCGGTTCGCTTTCTAGGCCGGCGAGTTCGAGGAAGGTCGGTCCGAAATCTATGGAGCTTACCATGGCTTGAGTGCGGGCTGGTTTAATAGTTCCTGGTTTCCAGATTATCAGCGGGGTCTTGATGCCGCTGTCATACAGGCGGGATTTACTGCGCGGGAAGGGTCTGCCGTTGTCGGCGGTATAGACGAAGTAGGTGTTTTCCGCGATTCCTTGGCGTTCGAGCTCGGCGATAAGCTGTCCCGTGTAGTGATCGGTCCGGCTAACTTCGCTGAAGTATTCGGCGAGATCCTGGCGGGTCCGCGGGCCATCAAACATGAATGGTGGCACGATAATATCATCTGGGTCGGTGGTCGGGGCGTGTTCGTCCATCTGCCAATCACGGTGCGCGTCATACGATGCGAACCAGGCGAAGAACGGTTGGTCTTTGGGCCGGTCTTTTAATTGCTGAACCCAATCCTCGCTGCCGGAAGGCTTGCCGCCATCGCTGCCCCGAGCGAAACCCAGCTTCTCCGGCTCGTTCATGTGATTCTTGCCGGAGATTACGGTGTAGTAGCCTGAGTCACGGAGCTTTTGGACAAATGTAATTTGGTCATCGGGCAGAGTAAGATGCAGCTCGGGCGCGCCGGTATTGTGGGGGTAACGGCCGGTGATGATGCTACAGCGACTGGGGCTGCAACTGCTAGTCACCAAGTAGGCATGATCGAAAACGAGCCCTTCAGCGGCGACTCGATCAAGGTGCGGTGTTTGGGCGAACGTGTTGCCGTATGCTCCAATGTCATCCGGCGAGATGTCGTCGGTTAGAAAGAAAATGAAGTTGGGGCGATCGGCGGCAGTGAGGGTAGTAGCGCCGAATACGCAGGCCAACTGGGCGATAACAAACAGGTTGGGGGTTTTCATGGGGTATCTAAGTCGTAGACCGATGATCAGGCACGTCACCCTCAGGATAAAAGCTCAATCTACTGGTTTACCCATGAAGCGGTGCCTCGAAAGCCCTCTGATCGGTCCCCAAATTAGCTGATTTACCGCTTGCGCGGGGGAGGGGTGATTAGCGATGTTGACCGTTCGCGACTGTTCTTTTGGTCGATCGGTGTCCCGTCGCGGTGCTCCCGCCGATCTTCTTTCTGTTAGATTAACCATCAACCCATGTCCGGTGTTACACCGGACAACGCGGGTCCTCGCCGCCCTGGAGCAGCCATCAACGACTCGTTTTATCACATGCCAAGTTCCATAATGGAAGAACTCCTCGCGGAGTCGAACTTCTCCCTCAACGTCGAAGGTGACATTGTAGAGGGAATCATTACCGAAATTCGCCAAAACGAGGTCATCGTCGATATCGGCGGTAAATCCGAAGGTGTCGTCCCAGCTCACGAGTTCATCGATCTCGGAGACCTTCAAGTCGGTTCGCCGATCGAAGTGCTGGTTGAGAAAGTCGAAGACAAGGGCGGTAACCCCGTCGTCTCTTACGACAAGGCTCAACAGAAGAAGAACTGGGAGAATATCCTCACCAAATTTCCGGAGGGCACTATCGCTTCCGGTCGCGTCCGTTCCAAGGTTAAGGGCGGCCTGATCGTTTCGATCGGCGTCGACGCCTTCCTCCCGGCCTCCCACATCGATGTGCAGCCGCCGAAGAACTTGGATCAATACGTCGGCCAGACCTACGATTTCAAGGTTCTCAAAATCAACCTGGAGCGGAAGAACATCGTTCTCTCCCGTCGCGAGCTCATCGAAGAGCAACGCACCGCGAAGCGTCGCGAGCTCCTCGACTCGATCGAGCCAGGTCAAGTCCGCAAGGGTATCGTCAAGAACATCACCGACTTCGGTGCGTTCATCGATCTCGACGGCATGGACGGCCTGCTGCACATCACCGACATGAGCTGGGGTCGCATCTCTCATCCGAGCGAAATGCTCCGTCAGGGTGAAGAGATCGATGTCATGATCATCGAAGTGAACCGTGAGAAGGAGCGGGTCTCCCTCGGCCTCAAGCAGACCACCAACAATCCTTGGGACGAAATCGACAAGAAGTTCCCCGTTGGTTCCAAGATCAACGGCAAGGTCGTCAACTTGGTTCCTTACGGTGCATTCATCGAAATCGAGCCAGGCGTCGAGGGTCTCGTGCACATCACCGAGATGTCCTGGACCAAGCGTATCTCCAAGCCTTCCGAGCTCCTTCGCGTCGGACAGGAATTGGAAGCGGTTGTCCTCGGTATCCAAAAGGACGAGCAGAAGATCTCTCTCGGCCTGCGTCAGCTCGAGCCAAACCCTTGGGATATGGTCCGCCACAACTACCCAGTGGGCGCTCGCGTTCACGGCAAGGTGCGCAACATGACCACCTACGGTGCCTTCATCGAACTCGAAGAGGGTATCGACGGCATGGTTCACGTCTCCGACATGAGCTGGACCCGCAAGGTCAACCACCCATCCGAGGTCCTCAAGAAGGCCGACGAAGTCCACGCTATCGTGCTCGACGTCGATTCCCAACACCAGCGCATCAGCCTCGGCATGAAGCAACTGGCCGAGGATCCCTGGAGCGACATCGATGCTCACTTCAAGATCGGCGACGTTGTCGTTGGCACTGTCTCGAAGCTCACTTCCTTTGGCGCCTTCGTGGAGCTTAAGGACGGCATCGACGGTCTCGTGCACATCTCGCAAATCAGCGAGGACCGTATCGACAAGGTGAAGGACGTTATCGATGCCGGCGACGAAGTGTCTGCCCGGGTGATCAAGATCGACCGCGACGAGCGTCGTCTCGGTCTTTCGATCAAGGCTGCAAACTACTCCGAAGAGGAGTTGGCTGCTGAGTCCGCTTCGTTCGAGGCTCTCAGCCGCGATACCAGCACGGACATGATGAACCTCGGTGACATCCTCGACGAAGCCGTTGGCGGCGGCGATGAAGAGCAGAAGTAAGTCCCCCCGAGTCTAACTCACTCAAATTTCAAGGCGTCCCGTTTCGGCGGGGCGCCTTTTTTTGTCACTCAATTTTCAGGTCGGCTAACAATGGCCAATCCCAAGCGTTCGAATTTGCGGGTCCGGAACCCAACTCAATGACAAGAAGGCGGGACCCTCCCGCCGGTAGTGGGAATGAACGGGAGAGAAATCCTTGTTGTTGAGCGTTGTCGCGGGGATTTATCAGCTCCGTGAATTCCGCGAGCTGTCCGCCTTCTGCATCTTCGATTCGCACGGTGAATTGGTAGCCGTCAGAGTTCTTTCCGTCGGTGTAGGCTCCGGGGCGCATGGCCGTCTTGAGCTGGAGTTGAGTCACGCCTTCCGGTAACTGGAACTGGACGGAACACGGAGGGGTAAACTGGTAGTAGGTCGAATCTTCGAATCGAAATCGTTCCAGCGGGGTGAATAGATTCCAAGACTCGGGCTGCAGATCGAATCCTTCCAAAAACTCGAGAGTGCGTTGCTCTCTGTATTGGATATCCAGGGACGCGGCGATGTCGGGGGCGAATTGATCGACGATGGAGACTTGGGATTCGGGAATGCCTAAGATGTGCCTGAGGGCCCGGGCTTGGTCGGCGTTGGGATTCCAGATGAATGGCAAATACTCCAACGGTGCACCGCCCGTATAGCCGTTTAGAGTATGGCGTTGGGTGGCGAGGGCGGCGGCCCAAGCGTCCAACTGCATGTGTGGGTCGGGTTGATTGGTGTAACCAGGAGCGTAGGCGAGAATCGGTCGGTCGCCGTTCTGCTGCCACGCTTGCACCAATGCGGTTCTTCGATCGCGTGCCTCATCAATCGCGTAGGCAGGTTGTCGAATCGCGACCCCCTCAAGAATCACCGCGCTGAGGATGGCCCATGCGATGGTTTTACGGTGGCGAATGGTTGATCCGAGTAACGCCGAGAGGCCCGCCCCAATCGCGAGTAGCATGAGCGAATGGGTGATGATGTGAATTCGGCCGATGGCTCGAAACGCCCGGAGCGGTTCGATCCATTCGGCAACCGTCACCCAAATCGAAAACCCGTTAGGCCAGCGCACCGTGATCAGGATGATCAACCAAGCCGACGCGCTCAGTAATAGACTGGTTGCTCCGAGTGATTGATGGCGATTGCGATAGCCCCAGATTAACGCCCCCAAGCTCAACCCAAAGGTCAGTAGCCCCGAGAAGAGCACCTGCTCACTGAATTCGCGACTGCCGCCGGGCCACCCCGTGGTCCACCAGAAATGAACAGGTGAGGCTGATAGCCATGAAGCCCAGGTTGGCGCGAGATCCATGACTTCCTGCATGGGTCGTCCGGCTCCGGATGTTACGGCCTGAGCGTAGACCCAGATGTTGATGAGGCCAAGGCCTGCACCTAGTAGGGTAAATGCCCACGTTCTCTTACCCGGCGCGTTGGAAGTTGGCGACGAGGCGGGCCGCATGCGTGTGACCGCAGCCGTGATGATCACGACGGATCCGGTCAAAGCGGCGAAAAAGGCGAGGTAGGGTCCGGCGGCAAACTGACCGAGCAAAGCGCCTCCGGCGACGAAGAGATGTCGCGAATCACGGGATCTGGCAAAACGCGTGGCATGGATCGTGCCCCACAATGCCGGGAAGATGGGCAACAGCTGGGCATGAGTCCCTGCCATCCACACCCAGGGCACACCCGCGAATGCTCCGAATGCAACCGGCCCGCATAGCCAAGGGGCTATTCGCCACTCGCGCATGAGTCTTACGGCGAAAATCAGGTTCAACCCCGCGATACAGATGAACCACCATTGCATGGCGGATTCGACCGATATGCCCAAGTAACGAGGAAGCAGGTAAATGGGCAACGTGCCGACGTGAGAGTCGCTCAGACCGAGCGTGTCTTCGGTGGGGTAGAATTGCCCGGGACTGCTCCATTCATAGAAGCCCCGCACCGACTGGTAGCCGTGCTCCAGCACCAGGTTGTTGAAACGACCATCACCGAGCCCGCCCGGTAGATGGTTTCCGCCATTCACCCAGATGGCTTGGGTGAGATGTATTACGCCGCATACGATCCAAAACGCAGTCCATCCGAGGAGTCGGCGGGGGGAGGAGCGAATTGATCGAGCTATCATCACCTCCCGAGCAAGTCGATCGACCGCTCACGGGGAAGACAAAAAAACGGCCGGCCCCCCAAGGGCCGACCGTTTTTTTACTGACCCCAATTGGTCCTCTGCGGACCAAAATACTAATTGCTATGATTCTCGATGAACTCGCGAATCACGTCTTCACGGGCTGAGCGCCGATTATCCAAATCGATTTCTTCCTGACTGCGTTGGGCTTGATGGTGGGTAATTGCCTTACGTATCTTAGAAAGCGCGATATTTTGGAGCTGACGAATACGTTCACGGGTGACGCTAAATTTTTGTCCAACTTCCTCGAGAGTGAGTTCGTCGTAACCGTCCAACCCAAACCGATGACGAAGGATCTCAGCCTCGCGGTCATCGAGCTCTTCGATCATGGCGCGAATCTCGGATTTCTCCGAATTTTCATTGAGCGCTTCAAGCGGGCTGGCCGTCTTTTCGTCGCCCACCATTTCCCCGAATGTGGTGGCATTGCCGTCGTCGCCGACCGGAGCGTCGAGAGATGCAGGTCGCACACTGACACTTTTAAGATGAGCGACCTTGTTGGTCGGCATCTGCAGCTCGATCGCGATCTCTTCGTCGGTCGGCTCGCGTCCGAGCTCTTCGGTCAACGCCATCGCAGTGCGACGCATCTTAGCGATCTTGTCGACGAGGTGGACCGGAAGACGGATCGTCTTGGATTGGTTGGCGAGGGCTCGCTTGATGGATTGTTTGATCCACCACGCGGCGTAAGTGGAGAGTTTGCCACCCTTGGTAGGGTCAAAGCGTTCCACTGCCTTGATTAGGCCTATATTGCCTTCGCTGATCAGGTCGAGTAGGGGAAGGCCAAAGTCTTTGTAGTCCATCGAGATCTTCACGACGAGACGGAGATTGGCCGAGATCATGTGGTCCCGGGCAGCCTTATCGCCCTTCTGAATGCGATTGGCTAGACTGACCTCTTCCCCCGGTTTCAGGAGGGCCGTTTTGCCAATCTCCTGTAGATAGAGTTGCAGGTTGCTACGATCTGATGGCGAAGGTTTCTCAGCGGGTGGGGACTTAGGTCGTTCGAGGAAGGAGGGTGGTGCATCAACGCTGGTTTTGTTGATGGAAGTATCTTCGACAAAACTGAGACGGGTCGAAGAGGAGGAAGATGTTAAAATGGCCATAATTGGAGTGATTTAGGGTGTGAGACCGAAATATAGAACTTATTCCCGAAGAAATCGTGCTCTAATGCTAATTTAAGGTGGATCAAAAATAACTAGACGATTTGGTCAACTACCAAGATAAAACATCAACAAAACTGAAATTGCGACATAATTCGTCTAAGTTATGTCTAATAAAATCAGAACAATTAGTTCAATAATTCCTCAGAGACGCACGCCTCTCAAGTTAGAGTGTCCGTTATCCTAGACCGCACTTATCGGGCTAAGTTCAGAGTCCTTTGGATACCGCGACTGCTTTGAATAAAGCCGATGCCTTACTGATCGTTTCATGAAACTCCGACGTCGGGACGCTATCAGCCACGATGCCCGCACCGGCTTGAATATGTATCTGGCCATCCTTGAGCAGGGAAGTGCGCAGCATGATGCAAGAGTCGACGTTTCCATCGTAGCCAAAATATCCGAGAGCGCCGGCGTAGAATCCGCGTTGAACCGGTTCCTTTTCGGCGATAATTTGCATAGCCCGCACTTTGGGGGCCCCGGAAACGGTCCCGGCGGGGAAGGTTGCCCGCATCAAATCGTAGGCGGTTTTACCTTTCGCAATCTTGCCCTCCACTTGGGAGACAATGTGCATCACGTGGGAGTAGCGTTCGATCACGTTTCGCTCTGGGACGTGAATGCTGCCGTATTCGCAGACTCGGCCGATGTCGTTGCGCGCTAAGTCGACCAGCATGAGGTGCTCGGCACATTCCTTTTCGTCGGCGAGGAGATCCTCTTCAAGCTCCAGATCTTCGGCGGCGGTGACTCCCCGTTTGCGCGTGCCGGCAATCGGGCGAATTTCTACTCGGTCACCAGTCAGCCGGACATGCACTTCGGGGGAAGCTCCGACGATCGCGTAGTCCATCGTGTCGAGGATGAACATGTAGGGCGACGGGTTCACGGTTCTGAGAGCACGGTAGAGGTCCAATGGCCCGTGACTGTAGGGTTGGGAGAAGCGCTGGGACGGCACGACTTGGATGATGTCGCCGGAACGCACGTATTCTTTGCATTCTTCCACCACTGCTTCGAATCGTTCTTGGCTGAAGTTTCCTTGGGGAATCGTGACTTGATCGACAACCGTCAGAGTAGCAGGCGCGAGTTGGGTGGGCTGTGCCAACAGATCACTCATCTCCTTGAGCTCGCCGATCGCCTGGTCATAGGCGGCTTCGGGGTCATTCCCCACGTGGGCATTGACGCAGAGCCGTAGGGTCTGTTTGGCGCGGTCGAAGATCGCGGTCGAATCCACTAACATGAAGTAGATCAATGGAAGGCCGTGTTCATCGATGGGAGCCGTGGGGACGGAGCGTTCGACTCGGGTCACGTATTCGTAGCCCAGAAATCCGACCGCTCCTCCCGTGAAACGCGGGAGTCCGGGGATTTCAACGGGTTTCACCCCGTGCATTTCCTTTTCGATTAACTCCAGAGGGTCTTCGGGGGTCGGCAGGGTTTCCGTCGAGCCGTCGGGCGTCGTAATGGTCGTGGTCTCGGGACCACAGGCATAGATCTTCCGTGGGCGGACTCCGATGAAACTGTAGCGAGAGAGATTCTCTCCGCCTTCGACTGATTCGAGGAGGAACGAAGGCCCCGCTTGTTTAAGTTTTGCGTAGGCCGAAACAGGAGTCTCCAGATCCGCAATGAGATCGGTGTGAACCGGGATCAGATTACCTTGCTGGCAAAGAGAAACGAATTCGTCGCGGGAAGGATAGATTTGCATAGGGTAGAAGGAGGATTGACTCCGCATTGGTATGAATGGGGCAACCCGAAATATCAGGCTCTCGGCGTTACCCTCTCTTAACAGTTACGGACAGAGTTCGACGAAATGGCAGTCTTAGGCTCAAAACTCAGACAAATTTCCATGATCGTGGTGACCTTGATTACGATTCTGACCCGGTCGAATTTCGCATCCGCTGTGCAACCGATCGATAAAAAAAGCGGTGGAGGCTCCGATCCAACGGATCCAAACCTGCCAACCCGGGGAAGAAGCCGCGTTGTATGCCGTCATGGCACTTGGCTTCAGTCTCACCCGTCGCCGTCGAAATGCTGGTGAGACGATAGCCGTTAGGGCCTAGTCCCCTATTCCACGGTGACGGATTTGGCGAGGTTGCGAGGCTTATCGACATCGCAGCCTCGAGTCACCGCTACGTAGTAGCTGAATAGTTGCATCGGGATGGTCGCGATGATCGGCAAGATCGCTTCATGGCACGCGGGAATCACGATCACTTCATCGGCTAAACCTTCGGGTAATTCAGCATCAGAGGTGGTGATGGCGATGATCGGTCCACCACGTGCCTTGATCTCCTGCATGGAGGAGATGACTTTGTTGAAGAGTTCGTTTTGCGGCACGAGGAAGACGGACGGGCACTCGGGATCAATGAGCGCGATGGGACCGTGTTTTATCTCGGCCGCCGGGTAAGCTTCAGCGTGGATGTAAGAGATTTCCTTCAGTTTCAACGCGCCTTCGAGAGCGATGGGGAAGAGCTCCAAACGGCCCAAGAATAGCATGTCGTTGAACCGGGAGTAACGTTCGGCGATGCCTTTGATATGGTCTGCCGTCTTGAGGGTTTCGCGAACGAGGTCAGGCACGCCCTTGAGGGCTGTTACGTATTCCGTGCCGTCGCGCACACTCATGTCCCGCATGCGTCCGATATAAAGGGCGAGCATGGCCCCAATGAGTAGCTGCGAGGTGAAGGCTTTGGTCGAAGCTACGCCGATTTCAGGTCCAACGTGCTGGTAGATGCCGCCGTCGGCTTCGCGAGCGACGGACGATCCTACGACATTGTTGATCGCGAGCACTTTGAAACCCTTGCGCTGTGCTTCGCGCATGGCGGCGAGCGTGTCGATGGTCTCGCCTGACTGGCTGATCACAAAGAAGAGGGTATTTGTGAATAGCGGTGTATTCCGGTAACGGAATTCTGAGGCATGGTCGCACTCGACGGGGACGCGGGCGAATCGTTCAATGAGATGCTCTGTCACCATACCCGCATGCAATGCGGTTCCACAGGCACAGAACATAAAACGCCCCATCCCACGCAGTTCGTTGGCGGTGAGGTTAAGCCCGCCAAATTTTGCGGTGGAGTTGTCTGCTGAGAATCGACCACGCATGGCGTTCTCAAGTGCCGCGGGCTGTTCGAAGATCTCTTTGAGCATGTAGTGCTCATAGTCGCCCATGTCGGCGTCCTCTACGGTCCATGTGACTTGGTCGATCACCGGCGAAACCCCGGCTTCGTCCATGGTGGAAATCTGAAAAGTGGTGCCCTTAATTCTGACGAGCTCGCCGTCCTTGAGATAAACGACGTTTTGGGTCCGACTGACCAATGCGGCGACGTCGGATGCGATCACGAGTTCTTCGGGGCCAACCCCTAGGATCAAGGGTGAACCTTGGCGGGCTGCGATCAATTCATCGGGCGCGTCGAGACTGAGCACACAGATTCCGTAGGTGCCTTGCACATGCATGAGCGATCTCCGCACGCTCGCGAGCAGACGTGATCCGGCTTCGTCCGTTTCGGGCTCTTTGTCGAAATGATAGGAAATTAGGTTACAAAGAACTTCAGTATCTGTTTCGGAGACGAAAGTGAAGTCCTTGGATTCCAATAACTTCTTAATCGTGGCATAGTTTTCGATCACACCGTTATGAATTATGGCGATCCGGCCATTATTCGAAAGGTGAGGGTGGGAGTTTTCTCGAGTTACGCCACCGTGCGTCGCCCAGCGGGTGTGCCCGATGCCTCGGGTGCCTTCGATGGGTTTTTGGGCAACCGTCTTTTGCAGACCTGCGACGCGGCCGATCTGTTTGGCTACATTGAACTCACCATCGGCCATAATCGCGACTCCAGCTGAGTCATAGCCACGATATTCAAGTCTCTTCAGACCGTCTAAGATAATAGGGGCGGCCTTTAAATTGCCCACGTAACCAACGATTCCACACATAGATTTTACTTAATTAGGTTGGCGATATTTGGTGGACCGCTAATCGTAGAGCAAGGTCTTAGCTATCCCGAACCCTATTCACCATGAGCAAAGAAAAAGAAGTAGTCGCAGTTGTTATGGGCGGTGGACGCGGCACGCGTTTACACCCCCTCACCTCGGAACGTTGCAAACCAGCCGTCCCACTGGCTGGAAAATATCGCCTCGTTGATATTCCGATCAGCAATTGCCTCAACTCCGGCATCAACCGGATCTTCATTCTCAGCCAATTCCATACGGCGTCGCTGCATCGCCACATCCAGAATACCTACAATTTCGACCAATTTAGCGGTGGGTTTGTTGATATCCTCTCGGCCGAACAGACGGAAAAGACCAACGATTGGTATCAAGGCACGGCCGATGCCGTTCGTCGCAATCTCCAGCATCTCAACTCTGAGGATCATGAGTATGTGCTCATCTTGTCGGGTGATCAGTTGTATCGCATGGATTTTAACGAGATTGTGGAACAGCATAAAGCGAGTGGAGCCGAAGTGACCCTTGCGGCCATGGCCATGCCCACTTCCAAGGTTGAGGGACTCGGACTCATGAGGGTCGATGACGATCTGAAGGTCACCCAATTTGCCGAAAAACCCAAAGATCCCGCGGTCATCGATTCCCTCGCCATGAGCGAAGATCTGGAGCGCAAATTGGGTAACGAAAATTCCACGGAGAAGCGCTGCCTAGCTTCGATGGGTATCTACGTTTTCAATCGGACTGCGCTCATGGAGTCACTCGATAACGACATGACTGACTTCGGTAAGGAGATCATCCCCGGTTTACTCGGCCTGAAAAAGCTCAACGCTTATGTCTACGAGGGGTATTGGGAAGATATCGGAACCGTGCGCGCCTTCTTCGAAACGAATCTCGCGATCACCGATATCGTGCCGCCATTCGACTTCTTCGACGAGCAAGCCCCTATCTACACCCACAACCGTTCGCTGCCTCCGTCCAAGGTGAATAAGTGCGCGATGGATCGTGCGGTGCTGGGAGACGGTAGTATCGTGGAATCATCCACCATCACCCATTCGATTATTTCTTTGCGGTCCGTGATTCGGGAAGGTTCCCAAATCGAGGACGTTGTCATGATGGGATCCGACGACTACGAAACGGCAGCCGAGCTCGCCGCTAATGAAGCGGCCGGTATTCCCCACAAAGGCCTCGGCAAGAACTGTCGGATCAAAGGTGCCATCATCGATAAGAACACGCGCATCGGAAACGATGTTAACCTTGATCCCGCCGGCAAAGACGACGGGGAGTATGATCACGGTATCGTGATTCGTGATGGCGTGTTGGTGGTCCCCAAGGGGAAAGTCATTCCCCACGGATTCTCTCTCTAAGTTACAGGTCTAAAGCTCTCAGCCGCCACCGGGACGCCCCGTTCCTAAATCACGGTTGTCGCGTTAGCGGGCTGGAAAAGATCTCAGGCGATTCCGAGAGTGACGAGGGCAGCCGGATAGCTTCATGACGTCATGGGAACGTGAATCAGGGTGTCGTCGAAAGGATTTCGAGTCGGCTGGTGCCGGCGTCCCATTCGACTTCTACCTCACCACGGGGAACGGTATTAATAATTTTTGCGGGGAGCGTGGAAGCCATGCCCCAAGCTGTCTCTATGGGCAGTTCGCACCAGTCGCAGGTTCTAGCGACGGCTTGTTCGAGGGTCAGGGCGGATCCGGCGAGATTGCTCGCCCCGACTTGGTTTACCCGTCCGGCTTCGTTCAATTCTACCTCAAATTCGCCGAGTTGATAGATGCCGGGCGATGCTCCGGCGGCGGCGACAGCATCGGTCACCAGCACGCTGCGCTCGATCCCCTTGGCTTTGATCATGGCTTGGACCACCGGACGCGGTAGGTGGTGTCCGTCGACAATCAAACCTGCGTATAGCAGGTCCTCCGCTAGCTGCGGCCAGAGAATGTTACGATGCCGATCCATCGTGCCATGGCAGCCGTTGCCGAGGTGAGTCGATAGGGTCGCTCCGGCGGTCACTGCATCATAAATAGAGGAGTCGTCGGCATCACTATGACCGATGGCTACGACTATTTTCTGGGCTACCAGATATTCGATCAACTTCATGGCGCCCGGCACTTCGGGAGCCAAGGTCACCAATTTGATTCGACCCTGCGCGGAGTCTTGACGGCGCTTAAAGTCTTCCACCGAAGCATCTGCAACATGCGCGAGTGGATGAGCTCCCCGGGGTCCATCTACCGGTGAGATGTAAGGGCCTTCCATGTGCAGGCCGGCGATCATGGGATCATCGACTTGGCCCAGTCCTGCAGCGCATTTCGCGAAGTGATCAGCGCTCGAAGTGATCACGGTCGGCAGGCACAACATCACCCCGGTGCGACGCATGGCCTCGAGTGATCGGCTGAGATCCTCCGATCCGAGATTGGCGTTATTGTAGTCAACTCCGGCGAACCCATTGACCTGAAGATCACAAAGCCCGGGGAGACGATACTTCATACTTCGACGGCGTGGGCGGCGCGGAATGTGGCCGAGAGTTGGGAAGCTCCCGCTTGATCGAGATAGAAGTGATTACCAGAATGCTTCCGCAAAATGGACGCCGGGGCATCGGGTGAAATCGGGCCTTCGAGACAACGCTGAGTAGCCGCGGCTTTGCGCTCATCCGGCACCAACGTGATGACCGCTTTGGCTTTCAGGAGCTGTTGGGCGGATAAGGTGATCGCCTGTTTGGGCACATCATCGAAAGTCGGAAACCAACCCTCACCGAGTTGTTGGCGGCGACAGGCATCGTCGAGATTTACGACGAGATAAGGGGCCTCGACCTCGAAGTCGGCGGGAGGATCATTGAAGGCGATGTGGCCGTTCTCACCGATGCCGGCGAAGACCACATCGATGGGCCCGCTCTGCAGCGCTGCACCGACTTCACGACAGGTGGCGGCAGCGTCTTTTTCACCATCGAGCAGGTGATAGCGGGTGATCCCCGTGGGTTTGATTAAGCGGTCAAGGAGGTAGCGTCGGAAACTCGCGGGATGGTCGATGGAAAGGTCGACGTATTCGTCCAAATGGAACATCTCTACCTCGGTCCATTCGATGTCCGGCTCACTGACGAGTGAGTTCACAAACTCGAATTGAGAGGCTCCAGTGGCCGCGATGATTCGGGCTTCGCCCCGTTCGGCGATTGCATCACGAATGATTTGAGCCGCGTGCTTGGCGGCAGCCGCTGCGGCGGTTGCACGATCTGAATAGATGCGAATAGGGGAGGGGAAATCTGCCATACCTGAGCATGGGTATCAGGAGGATTTCTCGTTCTCGCGAGGTTAAAATCACGATGAAATTTCATAAAATCCCTCAAGGGCTGGATAGATTGCCTCGTGTTAGTCTCAGCCCCTTAGCTGTGATGAAATTTCATCGAATTCGAAACGCCACAATTCGTTTGGCTTGGTGAAATAATGTGCCCTGATTTTAGGTCATGACCGTCCTAGATCGAAAATCCCACGAAACCGATGGCTTAGCCGCGTTAGGCTCTTTGCGGGGAGGAGAACCGGCGAATATGGCGATCTGGCTGCGTCAGCATTTATTCGAACATGTCATGCCGTTTTGGGAGTCTCAAGTGGACCAGGTGAACGGAGGGATCTTTACCTGCGTCAAAGACAACGGCGAAAAGGTCGCTGGTGATAAATGGCTTTGGAGTCAGTGGCGAGCGGTGTGGGTCTACGCGCGTATTTTCAACACGCTTGATGCTGATCCGAAATGGCTGCGGCGCGCCCAGAATATCGCGACGTTTTGTGTGAAACACGGCTGGCTTGAATCGGAACAAGGATGGGCGCTGCAGCTGGAAGATGCGGGCGATTTGAAACGCGGATATGAGAGTATCTATGTGGATGCCTTTGCGATTTATGGCATGGTGGAGTTGGCTCAGGCATCGGGAGATTCGACTTGGTTGGATCGAGCCCGAGTCACCGCCGATGCGGCGGTAGAGCGGATAGCGAACATGGGCGATGCTCTGCCGCACTTTCCGTATCAAATCCATCTTGGATGCAAACCTCAGGGCGTCCCGATGATATTTTCGTTGAAAATCGCGGCGTTGGCGGCGGCGACCGGTGAATCGCGCTACGCCGACCTTTCTCGAGCGGCTTTGGACGAAATCGAAAACGATTTTTATGATCCGGTGGCCGATCGAGTATTTGAATCGGTCGGTCGCGATCCCGGCACTAAACCGCCTCCATTGGTCGGCGATGTCACCGTGCCCGGACATGTTGTCGAAGGGCTCTGGTTCCGTCGTCTCATTGTCGATTCCATTGGCCACTCCCCGGATGATGTTTCGGAAACGTGGCGACGCATGCGTCGACACTTCGATCTCGGCTGGGATACCGAGCAGCGCGGTGGATTCTTCTTGGCGATCGACTCGAATGGTCCGTCGCAACCGCAAGCTTGGATGTATGGTGATATGAAACTCTGGTGGCCGCATACCGAAGCCCTGTTCGCGGCGGTTCTCGGTTGGCACGAAACCGGTGACAAAGTCTGGATGGATTGGTATGATCGACTTTGGCGTTTTGCCTGGCAGCACTACGTCGATTGGGAGAACGGAGAGTGGCGCCAAAAATTAAATCGGGATATGTCGCCATTCACCGGCACCGTTGCGCTACCGGTGAAGGACCCGTTTCACCTGCCGCGCAGCCTCATTCTACAGATTGAGCTTCTAGAGTCCGGCAAGCTTCCACCGGTTGCCAGTCACTCGAAATCCCCGGCGAACTAAATCGATGTGAATTTTAACCAATATGGTTGAAGTTCGAAATAGGCAGCTGGTTAGAGTCCCTCGTAGATTCATCCCTCCAGAGAACTGAGTCCCCTGAGAAGCTTTAACCATATTGGTTAAAGTTCGCCCACCGGAAGGGGCGGTGAGGGGAGTGGGAGGAGCGGACCGAAGAGGTTAGTTGTTGAAGCGGAACAGGGCCACGTCGCCGTCGGCGAAGACGTATTCTTTGCCTTCGAGACGGTATTTCCCGGCGTCACGGGCGGCGGCTACGCTGCCCAAGGTCGAGAGGTCGTCGTAAGATACGATTTCCGCCTTGATGAAGCCGTGTTCAAAATCGGTGTGGATAACGCCAGCCGCTTGAGGAGCTTTCCAGCCCTTCACAATCGTCCAAGCGCGCACCTCTTTTTCACCAGCAGTGAAGTAGGTCTGCAGCCCGAGTAGGGCATAGGTCCCTTTGATCAGCAGCGAAACTCCGGAGTCGGAGACCCCGAGATCTTGGAGGAACTCGGTGGCTTCGGCCGGATCGAGATCGATCAGTTCGAATTCGATTTTCGCGCTGATTGGGACGTAGGCGGCGTCGTGATGCGTGCGCACGTATTCCGCGACTTTTTCGACGAAGGGGTTGGCGTCGGCGTCGGCCAGATCGTCTTCTGCCACGTTACAAGCAAAGAGCACGGGCTTGGCGCTGAGTAGTTGAATGAGCTTGAGGATCTTGGCCTCACCGTCGTCCACCTCGAGGAGGTTGGCGGATTTGCCCTCATTCAAGTGAGGCAAAAGTTTTTGCAGCAACTCGAGCTCGGCCTGAGCTTCCTTATCGGAGCCGCGGGCTTTCTTGGCGGTTTTCTCGATGCGTTTTTCGACCATTTCGAGATCGGCTAGGATCAGTTCGGTGGTGATTATCTCAATATCACGGACGGGATCCACGGAACCCATGTTGTGAATCACGTCGTCATCGACGAAGCAGCGCACCACGTGAATAATCGCATCGACTTCGCGAATATTGGCGAGGAATTGATTGCCGAGGCCTTCGCCCTTACTGGCGCCCTCGACGAGTCCGGCGATGTCGACAAACTCGATCGCGGCGGGAATCACGACCGACGTCTTGGCGATTCCCTGCAACACGGCCAAGCGCTCGTCCGGCACGGTGACCACGCCCACATTGGGGTCGATCGTGCAAAACGGATAGTTAGCAGCCTCCGCCTTGCGGGAGCGGGTGACTGCGTTAAAGAGGGTAGATTTGCCCACATTTGGGAGACCAACGATGCCTGCTTTCATAAAGAGTCAGACAGAGCGGGTGGAGTCGGGGCTTGACAAGCCATTTGTCGAAAGGTCCATTTCTCAGCTTTTCGTCAGTAAAACACCAGTTTTTGAAACACTTCCATGGCTCTCAAGATTCGCCTCTCCCGTATCGGCACAACCCACGCTCCTGTTTACCACGTAGTGGTAGCGGAAGCTCGCTCACGTCGCGACGGTCGTCCTGCTGAACTTCTCGGCACCTATAATCCTCGCGCAAAAGGCGACCAGCTCACCCTGAACGTCGAACGCGCTGACTACTGGATCAGCCAAGGCGCTAAGCCTACCGATACCGCTAAGTCCCTCATCAAGCAGGCCCGTAAGGCTGCTCCGGTTAAGACTGAAACTGCCGAGACCGCCGCTGCTGAGACCGCAACTGCCGCCGACGAGACAACAACTGCCGAGGCCTAAGCGACCGTTCCAAACTATTTTCGATTCGCCCCGGCTTCGTCCGGGGCGTTTTTGTATCCCGATCCTGCCATGCCTCTTCGTATTGATGTTCTGACCTTGTTTCCGCGTATGCTCGATGGATTTTTGGCAGAGAGCATCTTGGGGAAGGGAATATCGAAGGGGTTACTCGATGTCCAAGTCCGCGATTTGCGCGAATGGTGCACCGACAAGAACCGCACGGCCGATGACCGACCATTTGGCGGCGGCCCCGGTATGGTCATGAAACCCGAACCGGCGATTGCGGCGGTCGAAGCGGTGCAAACCACCGGTTGTCGCCGGATTTATCTGACCCCAGATGGCACCCCATTCAACGATTCGCTCGCCAGGGAGCTCGCAACCGAGTCTCACCTCGTGCTTTTGAGCGGGCATTACGAAGGAATCGATCAACGGATTCGAGATTCAGTGATCGACCAAGAGATTAGTATCGGAGACTATGTCCTTACTAATGGGACACTTCCGGCAGCAGTGATCATTGATGCGTTGGCTCGATTCATCCCTGGCGTGTTAGGTGATGAAAAGTCATTGACGCACGAATCCTTCACCGGCAAGTTGCTCGACTTTCCTCAATACACGCGTCCCGCTGAGTTTCGAGGCATGTCCGTTCCCGATGTTTTATTACAGGGAAATCACGGCAAAATCGAGAAATGGCGGACAGCGCAGAGTGTTGAGAAAACACGCCAAGTCAGACCAGATTTATTCAAAAAACATCTTCATGAATCCGATCATCAATGAGGTTTCCGCCACCCAATTAAAGCAGGACATCCCGTCCTTCAAAGTGGGCGACGGCATCCGTGTTCACACCAAGGTGCGTGAGGGCGACAAAGAACGTATCCAGATTTTTGCTGGTATCGTCATTGCTCGCAAGGGTGGCAGCGTAAACGAGGCTTTCACGGTTCGTCGCATCAGCTACGGCGAAGGTGTCGAGCGCGTGTTCCCACTGCATTCCCCCAATATTGCCAAAATCGAGATGGATCGTGAGTCCGTTCCGATGCGTGCCCGTCTCTACTACCTTCGTGGTCGTAAGGGTAAGGCTGCTATGGCGATCAAGGCCAAGCGTTACGACGGCGCGAAATCCAAATAATTTCAGTCAAATTGCGACATAGCGTCGCAGTTTTTACATTTTGAGGCGAACCGTATGGTTCGCCTCTTTTTCACCTGTTAGAGCAGACTTCTGCGTTGCAGGGAGGAGCTGAGACCGGTCGTCTATCAGGCCTGGCTTATGGCTGGGGCTAATATTATCCTTCCGACCGACTCCATGAAGTTAAACCAAGAGATTCTCGCCCAAGCAGCAAATCAGGCCCGCGGCCTCGCCATCGACGCTATTAATAAGTGTTCGTCCGGCCACCTCGGTCTCCCTTTGGGTGCAGCCGAAATTGGCGCCGTCCTTTATGGGAATGCGCTTGTCCACAACCCAGCTGAGCCGCGTTGGCTCAATCGCGATCGTTTCGTGCTCTCCGCTGGGCACGGCTCCATGTTCCTTTACAGCTGGCTCCACCTGAGCGGCTACGGCGTCTCAAACGAGGACGTGCAATCGTTCCGTCAATTACACTCGAAGACTCCTGGTCACCCTGAGTTCCGCGAAACGCCGGGCGTTGAAGCCACCAGTGGCCCGCTCGGACAGGGAATTGGCAATGCAGTCGGTATGGCGATGTCGGCCAAAATGGCCGCAGCCCGCTTCAACACCGCAGAACACACGATTTTTGATAACAATGTGGTCTGCCTCGCGGGTGATGGCTGCATGCAAGAGGGTGTCGCACTCGAATCGATCGCTTTCGCCGGTCACCAGAAGCTCGATAACCTGATCCTCATCTATGATGCCAACGACGTCACACTCGACGCCATGGCAGACAAGACTCAGGGCGAGAACACCGCCGCTCGCTTCAAGGCAATCGGTTGGGATGTGATCACACTCACGGATGGTCACGATATCCCGGCAATTTCCAAGGCGATCAATAAGGCCAAGCGCACCAAGTCCGGTAAGCCTCAACTGATCATCGCCAAGACCGAAATCGGTCGTGGTATCCCCGAAGTCTCCGGCACCAGCAAGGGCCATGGCGAAGGTGGAGCTAAGTTTGCCGATTCTGCTCGCGCCGGTCTCGGTCTGCCGGCTGATAAACTTTTCTACGTCAGCGACGACGTTTCTGAGTATTTCGCCGCCCACAAGAAGCGGATGGCTCGCCAATATAATAAGTGGAAGAAAACCCACAAGGATTGGGCCGCCGCCAACCCAGAGCTCGCCGCCTTGCTCGCCAGCCGCGACGTCGCACCGACCACATCGGACTTGCTCGCTGCGATCCCCGAATTCCCGACGGACGCCAAACTAGCTACCCGCGCCGCCGGTCGTGATGTCCTGCAACCGATCGCCGAGAAGCTGCCATTGCTCATCTCTGGTAGCGCCGATCTGCATGGTTCCACGCTCAACTACATCAAATCGAGCAAGGATTTCGATCCAGAGAATCAAGATGGTCGCAATCTGCGTTACGGTATCCGCGAGCACGGCATGGCCGCCATCAACAATGGCGTCGCCTATGACGGCATCTTCCGCACTTCCTGTGCGACCTTCCTAGTCTTCGCTGATTACTCGCGTCCTTCGATGCGCCTCGCCGCTCTCGCAGGTTTGCCCGTTGTCTACCTTTACACCCACGACTCCATCGGAGTGGGGGAGGATGGACCAACCCACCAACCGGTGGAGACCGTTTCCGGTCTGCGCGTTATTCCAAATCTCGATGTGATCCGTCCCGGTGATCCCGAGGAAGTTGCCGGCGCCTACGCCTCAGCACTTTCCCGGATCGATGGACCCACGCTGCTCGCGCTCTCGCGTCAGGCCATGCCGATCCAGAACTCGATCGCCGTCGCGACCCGTCGTGAAGGAGTTGCGAAGGGCGCTTACGTGGCCGTTGCCGAGACGGCTCCGCTGACCCACATTCTGCTGGCCTCCGGTTCCGAGCTACAGCACGCGATCAATGCGGCGCAAAAACTAGGACCGTCCGTCCGCGTGGTTTCCGTGCCGTGTTTTGAGCGGTTCCAACGTCAGACCGACGCCTACCGCGAAGAGGTTCTGCCTAACGCGTGTCGCAAACGTGTCGCTATCGAGGCCGGTGTTACCGGTCTTTGGTCTCAATTTGTCGGGCTCGACGGCAAGGTGATCGGTATCGATCGCTTTGGTCTGAGCGCCCCGGGTGGTATTGCTATGGCGGAACTCGGCATCACTGCCGATGCCGTGGTCGAAGCTGCCCAATCCCTTGGCTGATTCCTAAATCAGCCTACCACCCCGGTTTGTTGGTTCTGATCGGGTGAGGGGAGTCCGCCACAAGCGGACTCCCCTCTTTGTTTTTTGACCTTTGGCAATTTCTGGGGAAAGCACTTGCGCTAAATAGTTAGGCAGCTAATCATCTCCTATCTCCCTATTTATTATGCCGTTGTTGATGCTCAAAGACCTACCTCGTTATAATTGTTTGCTGGAATGCTCAAAACGGTTTCCCGATCTGAATCCCGAAGCGGCCAGTCTGTTCATGCAGTTGCTCCGCACGGCCGATGCACTTTACGAAGTGAAGGCGGATTTCCTGCGGAAGCACAATATTTCCAACGGGCGCTTCACCGTGCTGATGCTCCTTACCGCTGCCGGTTCGATGGATGGCCACGCCGAGAAAAACCCGCCGAAGAGTCCCGCCGACCTCGCCGAGATGGCTGGCGTGACCCGTGCGACCATGACTGGACTGATCGATACCCTCGAGAAGGATGGAATGGTGCGCCGCGAATCCGATCCCCGCGATCGCCGGGCGATGTTGGTGCATCTGACGCCGAAGGGTGAACGTTTCACGGCCGAGATCTTGCCCGGCTACTTCCGGCAGGTCACCGCTATCATGGGCTCTTTGCCCCCGGGTGAAAAAATGCAGCTTACCACGATCCTCGCCCACGTTCGGGCCGGGATCGAAAACGCGAGTGAGGTGGCAGTTCCACTGGTCTCGCCCGTATAATTTTAAACACACCTCTACCTGACATGATCAAACGTTTCATTATCGCCTTTACGGGATTCATAACCGTCGTCGCCCTCTTAGGTGTCGTCAAAGCCAGCCAGATCCAAGAGATGGCTTCGATGGATCGCAGTATGCCGCTGACGGGAGTTACGACGACCACGGCCGAAAACGCCGAATGGCATCCAACCATTAAAGCCATTGGTTCACTCGCTCCTGTGCAGGGCGTGACCATTAGCGCCGAGTTGGAGGGCACGATCACCGAAATTGCAGTCGAGAATGGTGCCGCCGTCTCCACCGGAGATTTGCTCGTCAGATTGGATACCACGGTTGAAGTAGCACAGCTCAACGCCGCCAAGGCGCGTTCTGACCTCGCTAAGCTGCAAGTGGATCGTGCCCGCAAGCTGAGCGAGCAGAACACGATTAGTAAGTCCGAGTATGATTCTTCCGCCGCCCAATACGCTCAGACATTGGCGGATGTTGCCGCCCTTGAGGCCAATATCGCGAAAAAGAACATTCGGGCACCGTTCGCCGGGCGGGTCGGTATTCGTCAAATCAATCTCGGCCAGTATGTCAGTCGTGGGACGCCGTTGATCCCACTGCAGAAACTGGATCCGGTGTTCGTAAATTTCTATGTGCCCCAGCGCAACTTGCCGCTATTGGCTGTAGATCAAACGGTCGGCGTCGCCGTCGATGCGTTTCCGGATCAAATATTTGATGCGCGCGTGGGAGCGATCAACCCCGAGGTGGACAGCGCAACCCGCAATGTGTGGGTTCAGGCGATCATCCCGAATCCGGGCGAAAAACTTCGCCCCGGAATGTTTGCCCGAGTTGAAGTCACGCTGCCGCAGGTGAACAACGTAGTCTTGGTGCCCTCTACCTCGGTTTCGTATGCTTCTTACGGTAATTCAATTTACGTCATCGAAGAAACCACCGCCCCTGATGGTAGCACCTACCTGGCGGCGAGTCAGCACCCAGTAGTTTTGGGCGCCAAGCGAGGTGATTTGGTTTCCGTGGTCCAGGGATTGGAGGGAGGAGAACAAGTCGTGACATCCGGGGTGTTCAAATTGCGCAACGGACTGCCCGTGCAGATCAATAACGAAGTGACTCCGTCACAGGACGAAGTGGCCACGCCGCCTAATACCTGATCAAACCGGAACGTTTAACCCCGTTTAATTTCCATCATGTTACAACGCAGCTTTACGGATATCTTCGTGCGCAAGCCGGTGATCGCGCTGGTCGTCAATATCGTCATCCTCGTTTTGGGGATGGTCGCATATTCCCAGCTCAATACCCGCCAATATCCGCGCAGTGACAGCGCGGTGGTGAATATTTCCACGGTCTATTTTGGCGCCAGCGCCGAGACCGTGCGTGGTTACATTACTACGCAGATCGAACGAGCCGTTTCCAGTGCCGATGGCATCGATTACATCGAGTCCGAGAGTTTTGCCGGGATGAGCACCATTCGGGTGTATCTAAAACTAAACTACGACACTAACGCAGCGTTGGCCCAGATGAGTGCCAAAATCGATCAGGTGCGCAACGAGTTGCCGCCCGAGTCGGAATCACCGACGATTTCGGTCGAATCGAGCGACAACCAATTCGCGTCGGTTTACATGAGTTTCTACTCGGACACGTTGTCCCAGAATCAGATCACGGATTATCTGAATCGCATGGTGCAGCCGCGGTTGGCTTCGGTCCCCGGGGTGCAAAAAGCGGATGTGTTGGGCGGTCGAGTTTACGCGATGCGCGTGTGGCTGAATCCCGATGAGCTTGCGGCCCGGAACTTGAGCGCAGCTCAGGTGCGTCAGGCCCTCGTGAACAACAACGCCCTGTCCGCGGTGGGTGCCACCAAAGGCACGATGATGCGGGTGAGTCTGGTCGCGAATACCGACCTGCAAAGCGTGGAAGAATTTCAAGAGATGGTGGTCGCCGAAAATAATGGTTCGATTGTCCGACTATCCGATGTGGCTGAGGTCGAACTAGGCGCAGAGAACTATGACACCGAAGTCCGCTTCGGTGGTCAGACCGCGACCTTCATGGGCATCTGGGTGCTACCCACCGAAAGCACAGTGGAAGTGATTCAACGGGTGAGGGACGTGTATCCCAATATCGTGGCTGATCTACCCGTGGGACTGGAGTCGGACATCGGATACGACTCGACCGAATATATTCAAGACGCGCTGCGTGAGATTATCACGACGCTGCTGGAGACCCTGTTGGTGGTGATGATCGTCATCTTCCTTTTCCTCGGTTCTCTGCGGTCCGTGTTGGTGCCGATCGTGGCCATGCCGCTCTCCCTGATTGGCGCGTTGTTCCTCATGTTGACCATGGGGTTCACCATCAACCTGCTCACCCTCCTGGCCATCGTATTGGCGGTGGGTATCGTGGTGGATGATGCCATCGTCATGGTGGAAAACGTCGCCCGACACATCCGCGAAGGTCTGACCCCGATCGATGCGGCGATCAAAGGTGCGCGTGAATTGGTGGGGCCGGTTATCTCGATGACGATCACACTCGCATCGGTTTATGCCCCAATTGGATTTCAAGGCGGATTGACCGGTGCACTCTTCCGTGAGTTTGCCTTCACCCTGGCGGGTGCGGTCATGGTATCGGGCTTCGTGGCCTTGACGCTTTCGCCCATGATGAGCGCCTATCTGCTCAAAGGCGGCGACGGTGAAGAGACGGGATTTACGGGGATGGTTAATCGTACCTTCGACAAGGTTCGCAACGGCTACGAACGTTTGATCGGCTGCATGCTGGAAATTCGGGAAGAAAAACGCACCCCCTGGCGTTTACTGCTGTGGTTTGTGGCCGCGGTGATTCCGGCGCTGATTGTCGTGGTGGCATTGATTGCGTTCTTCCTCGGAACGAGTGCCCTGAGTGGTGGGCTTATCATGCAAATCGGATTGGGTTTATTGGGAGCGGCTTTCGTCTTCGCGCTGATTACTCTAAGCTTCAATTTACTGTTGGGCCGCCGTTTTCGTAATGTGCCCATCGTGCTCGCAACGGGTATCTTCCTGACCCTGTTACTCGTGCCTTTCTTCATGTTTGCGGAGAAGGAATTGGCGCCGAAGGAAGACCAAGGCATTCTCTTCACCATCGTGCAGGGGCCGCCGACCTCGACGGTGGAACAGATGACTCTGTTCACCGAACAGATCAACGAAATGTATAAGACGGCTCAGGAGTATGATACCTCTTTCCAGCTGACCTTCGGCAATTTTGGCTTCAGCGGTATGCTCATGAAGCCGTGGTCGCAACGGAATCGCCACGTGCTAGAGTTACTCGAAGACCTCCAGCCCGCCGCGGCCAAGATCGCCGGGGTGCAGGTGATTCTCAACGCACCCGACCCGTTGCCCTCCGGCGGCACCTTTCCAATCGAGTTTGTGCTGCGATCGACCGCCGATCACAGCGAGATGCAGGAATTTGCCAACGAATTGGTGTTGTTTGCCAATACGGGTCCTCACCAAAACACGGGCGGCCCGCCAACCTTCTTTTTTGCCGACTCCGATTTGAAGTTCGATCTGCCGCAGGTCACCATCGATATCGAAAAGGACAAGGTCGCGGCGATGGGACTCAATCTAACCGATATTTCACGGGATTTGGGATCCCTCCTCGGTGGCGGTTATGTTAATCGTTTCGTCAATGACGGCCGCAGTTACCGGGTCATTCCTCAGGTCGAACGCGACCGCCGGTTGAATCCAGAACAGTTGCTCGATTACCACGTGCGGGGACCGAACGGCCAACTGGTTTCTCTGTCCACCATCGCCACGCTGAATCACTCGGTTGAACCCCGCGGTCTTAATCGCTTTCAACAATTGAATTCTGTTAAGATCACCGGCGTGGGTCCAAGCGTCGACAAGGCACTGCTGGCATTGGAGCAGAAGTCAGAAGAGATTTTACCTCCGGGTTATTCGATCGATTACGGAGGCCAGTCCCGCCAACTCCGTTTGGAAGGGGATGCCCTGTGGAAGGCCGGTTTACTCGCAGTGTTACTGATCTTCCTCGTGCTCTCCGCCCAGTTTAACAGTTTCCGAGATCCATTAATCATTCTCGGAGGCTCGGTGCCTCTTGCCCTAGCCGGTGCCATGATCCCGATCTTTCTGGGCGTGACTACGCTAAATATATACTCGCAGATTGGGTTGATTACGCTGGTCGGATTGATTGCCAAAAACGGTATTCTCATCGTGGAGTTCGCTAATGGACTCCAGGAAGAGGGAATAGCTAAAGTGGATGCGATTCGCCAAGCTTCCTCCACCCGTCTCCGTCCCGTGCTCATGACCTCAGCGGCCACCGTGTTTGGTCACATGATGTTGATCTTCGTCGATGGCCCTGGAGCCGCCGCCCGTAACAGCATTGGTTGGGTGCTCGTGGTGGGTATGGCAGTCGGCACCTTCTTTACGTTATTTGTCGTTCCCTCCTTTTACATGCTCATTTCCAAGGATCGATCAAAAGCCTCCCCGGGCATGATCGAATCACCGGTGGAAGTGTCCTCCTAAATCAGATATTCCGATATGAAGTTCTCTCCATATTTCTACCCGCGCAACTATTCCAAACTACGCGTGGGATTGGCGGCTGCAATGCTGGGTGCTAGCTCATTGCTTCCGGCCCAGATGCCCGAGGTCTTGGATCTGCCAACGGCTCTTACTTATGCGGTGGATCACAACTTCGCGATCCGCCAAGCGCGGGAGCGCATCCGTGAACAGGATGGGTTGATCGTGGAAGTGAAGGGGGCGGTTTTACCGAATGTTTCGCTCAACGGCAGCTACAGTCTCGAAGACGAGGATTTGTCCAACGTGGTCAATTCAGACCAAAACTGGCAGCTGTCGTTACAGGTAACCCAGCGCATCTACTCCGGTGGCGGGGTGCGCGCTGCATTGGACGTCCAAGACTTGGTCAAGGAATCCGCGTTGCTCGAGCTTGAGACCGTTATCAACGACCAGTTGTTACGGGCACGCACCAGTTTCTTCAACGTGCTACTGGCCCGGGAGCAGATTGAGGTGCAGGAACAGAATATCTCCCTGCTGGAAGAACAGTTAAAGACGACCCACAATCGCTTTGAAGCGGGCACGGTATCAAATTTCGAAGTGCTCCGAGCAGAGGTTGAATTGGCCAATGCTCAACCCGCGTTAATCCGCGCTCGTAACAATCACCGCGTTTCGATCGACGAACTGCGTTATGCTCTAGGCTACGAAGAAACCAATACGACGGATGTGCATCGGACCCCGACTATCGTCGGTGAACTCGAGTTTGACCCCGTCGAATACGAATTAAAATCCGCACTCAATTCAGCCCGCCTCAATCGCCCCGAGCTCAAGCAACTCGCGACTATTCAAAAGGCCCGTGAAGCCGGCTTGACCATCGCCAAGTCCAACCTGCGCCCTTCCGTTTCCGTCAATGGCGGCTATGGATTACGCAAGGATTTTGGGAATTCTAGTTTTAGCGGTTCACGCACCGGTTGGTCCCTGGGTGCAGCGGCATCGTGGTCTATCTGGGATGGCGCTTCTACGCGTGGCCGCATCAATCAAGCACTCTCCTTGAAGGAGCAGGCTCGCCTATCCTTGTTGGACACGTCCCTTGCGATCGAAGTCGAAGTGCGCCGCGCGCTTGCCGATCTCGATGGTGCTACCGAACTCGCCGCGGCGGCGACTAAGGTAGTCGATCAAGCGGAGGAAGCCTTGCGACTCGCCAACGCTCGTTATGGCGCCGGCACGGCCACTCAACTCGATGTTTTGTCCGCGCAAGTTGCGCTCACCTCAACGCGCAATAACTTGGTTGAAGCCAATTACAGTTACATCGTGGCAGCGGCTTCGGTTCGTCGGGCGATTGGGCTGAGCGACGTGCTGATCAATCGCTGAGAGGCTCCGTAACTTTTCCTCCTAAATCCAGTTTTTTATCCAGTCCGCTTCATGAAGAAATCCCGCCGAGTATTATGGATTGGGGCGATCCTTGGAGCGGGTATCGGAGGATTGGTATTGCTGTTGGCTCTGCCTCGAGTTCAGACCGCCATCGCGCGTCGGGTGCTGACCAATCAACTGAATCTGCAGGCTTCATTGGCTGAGGTGCATATTGGGCTGAACTCGATCGAAGTTACGAATTTCACCCTCGTCGATGGCCCCCTCAAAATACGTATTCCATCCTTGCTTGCTGATGTGCCGATTTGGCGACTGTGGCAGACCGCCCCCCACATTGCCCGCTTGGAGGCGAAGGGGTGGGATTTGCAATGGGATGGTTTAAACCCGGCCGCCGAATCTGCCGATTTACCCACCCCGGTGTCGACCGCGGGTTGGACTGCAATCTTTGCTGCAATCGAAACGGAGGATGCGCCTCCTCAAGATGTGTTGGGACAAATATCGCAGATGCTCGCGATGACTTTGCCTGTTTCAGTGGGCCAGGTTGACTTGGCTGGTAATGCGGTTTGGCGAGATGCTGGACCCGGTGCCGATGGTCAGGCGTCCGTTTCGATAATGGGCACGGGCCCTGCGCCAAATCGATTGAGTGACCTTCGTATCACGATCTCAGCCTTGGGAGAATCGGCGGGCGAGCAGCACATCCAGTCTCTCGCTATTGAATCCAACGTGAAGTCGAAGTTTGGGCCGAGTGGCCGAATGCGATCGGCGGAAACCACCACATCACTTCGGGCTAGTCGCCAGGGGAGAGATGTTGAAGATGTCTATGGATTGAGCGTGAGCGTCGATCAGCGAGAGGGTTCACCTCGGCTTCAATTCTCGCTGAGCGAAGGCGCGGAAGAACTATTTTCGGCGCATTTGGCTGCTGATTCGGCGGGAGTGATCATGGAAGGAGGTTGGGGTGTAAAACTCAGCGATGTTTCGCTGCGCAATTTGATGCTCGGTCGTGATCTGCCGGAGTTTAATTTGGTTGGGACAGGTGCATTACGCGCCACCGCACAACTCGATGAAGTAAATTTGTCGGGGGATTTACGTTTTGAAGTCGTCGACGTGTCACAGTTGACCGAAGTCATGGCGGGGGTGGGTGATATCTCAGGGAATTTGGGTTTTGAAATTCGCCAAAACGGAGGCGATACCCGCTTCACTCGCATGGACCTGGAGGTTGCTGGTGCCGCACCCGTATTGGAAGCGCGTTTACTCCAAGGTATTGAAATTGGGGCGAAGCGAGATGAGTTGCGCGTGGCGCGACCTGATGAACCCGTCATCTCGTGTCGTTTGCTGGGACTTCCCCTGTCTTGGATTCAACCGGCGATTGAACCTTGGGTGATTGATGCCCGACCCATTGAAGGACAAATCGTCGGGCTCGTCACCGCTCAGGGACTACGTTTCGTAACCAGTAATCCCATTCGGATCGAAGGCGCGGCCGTCGCCAATCAAGGTGAGTCCTATGTCGACGAGGTGGATATCGAAATCGACCTCGGTAGTGAGATCACGACGGAAGGGTGGCAGGTAGAACTCGGGCGAGTGGAGATTTTTGGGCCGAAGGGCCGCTTGGTGAATTTCCAAGCGCGGGGAGGCCGCCTCAAGCGAGACGACGATATCATGAAGTTGGTGGGGCGCATCGATGCCGATCTGGCGGGGATGAGTGTTTGGCCAGGGTTGAGTCATTTGAGTGGATTACGTAGCGGCCAGTTACATGCGGAGTTTGGGGTCGGGGTCGAAGAGCGCCTCTCGATTGCCACCGCGGTATCAATTACGGATCTCGTTTCCTTGGCTGGACAGTCGTTACCAAACGTCGATCTCGATGGACGCGTTGATCTGCGGCCGGACAACAGCTTGGAGCTGCACTTGCCGGTCCAAATTACCGCAGATGGTCGTGCGTCGGATCTCACCTTCAATCTTCGCGCCGAACCGGAAGAGGCGGAATGGATGCTGGAAGGTAGCCTTTCGGGCCCTCGAATCTATTTACAGGACTTACAAACGCTCAGTGCGCTCATGGGCGATACCGAGCCGGTCCTCGAGGTGGCCGGAGATGATCGGAGTCAGCCCGGGTTATCGCCGGTTCAATCCAACGCGAATCGTCCGGTGTGGGCGGGATTACGGGGTTCAATTCAAACGGCCTTGGGCGAAATCGTGCTGGAAGACAGTCCAAGTCTATCGCGGCTCGAGGCAGATATCGTGATCGAACCCACTGCGCTTCGCCTGGATGGGTTTTCCCTCGCGGTGGGAGAAGCGGGAAGTGTGCGCGCCGATGCATCGCTTCAATTCGATGCTTCTCATGCTCGACCCTATCGAGGCATGGCCGGAATCTCTGCCAGCGACGTCGCGGTCGAACCCTGGTTGCGCTGGATCGAGCCTGATTCCACTCCGGTCATGGAAGGAAACGTGAATCTCACTGCGAGTTGGCAGGCCGAGATGCGCGATCTCTCCGAGTTGGCCAATGGCGGGCAAATCAAAGCCGAAGTCTCGAGCACGGGTGGGGTGTTGAGAGCATTGGGGGTAGATGTCGAAAGCTATGTGCAAACAGGGCAAACCGTGGCGGCTTTGGGCGCGCTGTTCGGAGCACTCACTAATAATCCCAAATTGGCTGAACAGGCGCAACGCGTGCAAGCAGCCACCAACGTAGCCGAACGCTTGTCCTTGGTGACTTTTGATCAATTGAGCCTGAACATCGAACGGGGAGTGACGGGCGACGTGGTCATCAGTGATCTTTCGTTGATCGCACCGGCGCTACGTTTGATCGGGGAGGGTCGGATAACCTACCGGGACAGCCTCGCCTTTTGGCTTCAACCGCTGGCGCTCAAATTGAATTTGTCAGCCCGCGATGATCTGGGTCTTGCATTGCTAAACTTAGGCCTCGTGAAGTCTCAAGCGGATGCATTGGGGTATTTACCTTTGGTCACCGATTTCAATCTCGATGGTTCTTTGGCCAATATTGGCACCGCAGAACTACAAAGACTTTTGGTTCGAGCGTTTTCCGGACAATAGTCCACCCGAAACAGCACCAGTATTCTGACAGGATACATCCTTAGGGCTTGATGTTTGTCCTAATTCATAATTATTAATTAAGGCACCTAAACCCCATGTTACACGCCCGAACTCTCCTCATCCTGTTGCTGGTCGCACCGGCTTGGTCATTTGCCCAGTCCTACTATTCCAACACCTTTGAATCCGATGCTGTCGGTGCAAAACCGGCAGGAGACTTCACTTATTCGCCGAGTGCCAATTCCTCGACCAATGGATTTACCGTAGTTGATAGCAGCTCATCTCCCGCGAATCCCTTAGGCACCCGGTCGTTCTATTTATTCGACCGCAGCAACGGTGATCCGACGCATTGGCGCGGTCCGTTTTCCGAAGACGTCAACGTTTCCAACGTGAGGGTAGATTTCGATTTTAGGCGTGGATTCCTCCCGGTGGATGCAGCCGATACCGACACCCGATTCCATTTTGCGGTAGGTCGTGCGGGGAATACTTTGAATAATTCAGATTTTCGTCCGTTTGAAATCCGTCTCGTGAATAACGGGGACCTCATCGTGAACTCGGTGACAGGGTCGAGCTCCGCCGGAACGCACCTGACCGAAGCAGTCAATCATCTCACCGTCCTGGCCAATTCGCATGACACTTTGGCCGTGGCCTATACCGATGCGACGTTGGGCTCAGGTAGTCTCGCCGCGAATACGTTAAAGGTGTTCCTCAATAATGTGGATCTCGGCACCTTCACCTTTCATCAGACGCCGGATCCGGCCAATGCACCGCAGGTGAATTTCTACGCGCAAAACGACGACTTGGGGCAGTTTGCCTTTTACCAGGATACCAGTCGGCAGGGAGAGCTCCTCATCGACAACCTCTCGATTGTCAGTCTCACCGAAGTTCCCACGACGATCGTGGCGCCTACGACGTTGACGGCGGTCGCTTCGGGTCCCGCCCAGATTGACCTGACTTGGCAGGACAATGCGGACAACGAACTCTCTTATGTGATCGAACGTCATAGCGGTTCGGGCACATTTGTAGCGGTTGCTGAACAGGCCGCGAACGCCACCGCCTACTCGGATAAATCGGTATCGGACAACTCGACCTACACCTACCAAGTGCGGGCGAAAGCCGGGGCGGTTTCTTCCGAACCCAGCAATTCGGTGATGGTCACGACTCCCGTCCAGGTCTTGCCGTTGATCACTAGTGTCACGGCTCCTCTCACCGTCGCTGCCGGAGAGACGGCCCAAGTGACGATTTCTGCGCTGGGTCAGGCACCTCTGACTTATCAGTGGTATCAAGGTGCGTCAGGCGACGTTAGCGCCCCCATCAGTGGCGCCACTGCCGCGATGCTCAGCCTGCCGAATTTGGCCGCTGGTATCTCCGTTTGGGGACGAGTCAGCAACGCTTCTGGTATTGATGACACGGATACGAAATCGATTGATGTCAGAATTCCAGGATCCGTGGTTGTGCAAACTGCGGCGGAGTTGGATGCGGCCCTCGCGTCTACCGGACCGGGTGATGTGATCCTGCTCGCCAACGGCACCTGGGATGATGCGGTCATCCGTCTCTCGGGCGTAGGAACGGCGGCTAGTCCGATAACGGTTGGAGCCGTGACCCCAGGGAAGGTCATCCTGACGGGCAATTCGCGCGCCCAGATCGGCGGCAGTTACACCGTCCTCCGCGATCTGATCTTCACCGGCACCTACACGGGAAACGCTCACGAGATCATTCAATTTCGCAACGGCAGCGCGGGACCGGCCAACAACGCACGAGTCACCAATGTTAGCATCATTGATTATATTCCCGCCAATGGGGCAGACACGGACTGGGTTGCGTTCTTCGGAACGAACAACCGATTAGATAATTCCTTCCTGAGTGGCCATGATGTGATCGGAGTTACCGTCGTGGTCGATGTAGGCGGAGAACCCAACAATCACCTGATCGATCACAACCATTTCGCCGACCGAATCAACGGTGGGGCCAACGGGTGGGAGACCATTCGCGTTGGAGTCAGTTCCGCTTCAATGCAGGACTCCCTAACCGTGGTGGAGCACAATCTCTTCACTCGAATCGATGGGGAAATCGAAATCATCTCCAATAAGTCCGGTGGTAATATTTATCGCTACAATACGTTCCTCGATTGTTCCGGCACCTTGACCCTGCGTCATGGCAATGGCTGCCGAGTGGATTCGAATCTCTTTCTCGGACGTTCGCGCGAAGGTAGCGGTGGCGTTCGTATCATCGGTGAGGATCACGTCGTGGTGAACAACCATTTCGAAGACACCCGCGGCCGTGACGGTGCCGCGATCACGGTTTATACCGGAGCCGATGATGGCCCGCTCAACGAGTATTTTGCCGCTCACCGCGCTTACATCGCTCACAATACATTTGTGAATGTCACGGGTCTGGCGATCGACATTGGCACGGGACTCGGTTCGCGTGACCGCACGATTCTACCGACTGGTGTGGTCGTCACCAACAACGTGATGACCCGCAGCACCACCAACCCGGGTGGATTCGTGAATGAGCAAACGGGAGCGACCGCAACTTGGACCAATAACCTATATAACAATGGCGCGATCGGATTGTCCTCCCCTACCGGATTCTCCGAGGCCGACCCATTGATGCGCTTCGATCCGATTCGGATTTATAGTGTGCCGACCACGACCAGCCCGGTGGTGGGCGCAGCGGTAGCCGGCACGGTTAGTATTCCGTTGGACTTGGACGGCAGCACCCGGGACAGCTCTCCCGATTTAGGCGCCATTGAAGTTTCCGGATTGGCCACGGCACTCGCTGTCGCCATGGCGACCACGGCGAATACCGGGCCGGCCTACCTCAATTCCAATCGGACGGTCGGCACCCCCGATGCAAGTCTGGTCAACAGTTCGGTGCGCGCTGTTTCAGGTAACGGCGATGCCATCCTGATCAACGGTTTTGTCGTGGGTGGTTCTGATCTCAAATCTATCTTGGTTCGAACCGTGGGTCCGGGACTAACCGCTTTTGGTGTTTCCGATGTTATGGCTCAACCCGCCGTGACCGTTTTTGACCGCAATAACAATGAAATCGCGGCGAATTCCGGTTGGGAAAATGGCGACGCCACATCCATTATCAGCACGTCTGCTCTGGTCGGAGCGTTCCCTCTCGTCGCTGGATCAGCCGACTCGGCCGTGATCGCCACAGTGGCGCCGGGGCCCTACACCGCACAGGTCTCGCCGGTCGACGGGCAGGGCGGCTCGATTCTCGTTGAGGTCTACGATGCGACCCCCGGTAGTGGATTTTTACTCAACCAGTCTGCTCGAGGCGAAATCACCGCGAATCAGACCGTATTGATCGCTGGATTTGTCGTGAGTGGGACCGCATCTCGTCGGGCTTTGATTCGATGTGTTGGACCCGAATTAGCGAACTTCGGCGTCACGGCTGCCCTCGGCGATCCCGAGTTGAAGGTGTTTAATTCAGCCGCGACGGAAATTTCGGCTAACGACAACTGGTCGAGTAACGCTAATGCGGCGACGATCGTGCAGGCTTCGTCCGATTTAGGGGCCTTTCCGCTCACTGCCGGATCCAATGATGCCGCGGTATTGATTGAGCTTTCGCCCGGTGCCTACACCGTGCATGCTCGGGGCAATGACGGCACGGTCGGCACGGTTTTACTCGAGGTGTATTTCCTGACTAATTAGTGAAAATGACCGTTTTTACTGTTCCTTTGCGTGACCTTGCGAGGGCTGAAGCGAAGGGATTAGATGACATCGATTTTCGAGAATGGGTTGAAACTTTCTCAGAGTGCGATCCGTTAGAGATACCCCATGCCAGTTGCCCCCCGTTTTACTCGATCCACTTTGCCTTGGTTGGTGGAAGTCCTCGTAGCGCTTATTGCGCGATTACTCTATCGCGTCCGCTCGAACGGAGCTGATCAATTACCGGAAGGAGGCGCCATCATCGCCGCTAATCATCTGTCCTACGTGGACCCCGTGATGCTGCAGCTTACGTGTCCGCGACCATTGCGATTTGTGGGTTACGGTGGATTGAAGAACCGACATTGGTTCTTCCGGTTAATTTTCAAACTCAGTGGCGCGATTGCCATCTCACCCGATGATGCGCTCGGAGCGACTCGGACAATCGTCGATCATCTTAGGCGCGGTGAATTGGTCGTCATCTTTGTCGAGGGAAGTATCTCCCGCACCGGTCAACTGATGAAGTTGCAACGTGGCTATGAGGTCATGGCGCGGAAGGCCGGTGTGCCCGTGGTGCCGGTGGCCCACGATGGCCTCTGGGGTTCGATCTTTTCGTTTTCGGGTGGGTGCTTCATTTTCAATCAACCGCGCCTGATGCGCACGCATGTGCAGGTGGAATGGGGGAAGTCCGAACTCATCGCCGATATTCCCGTGGCTCGGTTGCGGCAACGCATCCTCGATCTGGGCTGCGCGGCATTTGATCAACGCCCTCAGTTGCGCCGTCATCTCGGCCGCGAAGTCGTGCGTGGACTGGCCCGTCGTCCCTGGCGGGTTGAAATGGTGGACCGCTCGGTGGGTCGCCGTGTGGTAAAGGCGGGCCAATTACTGGCCGCGGCGGCGGCCTTGTCGCGGCATATCAAGCGCACCATTCCGGAACACCGTGTCGGTATCGTGTTACCGCCGGGGGCTGGTGGCAGCATCGCAAATTTGGCTGTGTTATGTGCGGGCAAGGTGCCCGTGAACCTCAACTTTACTGCAGGATCGACCGCGATCAATGCGAGCCTCCGACTTTCCGAAGTAGAAACCGTGATCACCGCCAACGCGGTGCGCGCCAAGGTTAAGGATTTTCCGTGGCCTGAGAAGACACTCGACCTTGCGACTGAAATCAAAGCGCTCGGTGGAAAAAAAGCGATTTTACCGTGGCTGATTGCGGCGTGGGTGCTGCCCAATCAACTCATTGCGAACCTGCTCGGGCTCCCTAAGCGAGGGGACAATGAGGAAGCAGGATTACTCTTTACCAGCGGAAGCTCGGGTGAGCCCAAAGGTGTGGTCCTGACGCACCGCAACATCCTGTCGAATTGCTGGCAGGTGCTATCGCTTTGTGTGCTCCCCAATTCGGCTACGATGATTGGGTGCCTGCCGATATTCCACTCCTTCGGATTTACCGCGACCATGTGGTATCCCATGATCCGAGCCTGCAAAGTAGTCACGATTCCCAGCCCGCTCGATACCCGGGGCATTATCGATGCGATTGCTGAGGAAAAGGCGACGGTGTTGGTGGGAGCACCCACCTTTCTGCGACCGGTGGCTAAACGGGCGGAACCCGCCGAACTCGCTTCGCTTAATTTGATCGTCACCGGTGCGGAGAAATTGCCGCCGGATCTGACCAAGATATTCCGCGAAAAATTCTCGCTCGATATGATGCAGGGTTATGGGCTCACCGAGACATCTCCCGCCGCCAATATCAATCAACCGCATCCGGCCCTACCGTCCGGCCACGGCGCCGAAGTTCAAGAAGCTCACCGGATTGGCTCGGTGGGGCGCATGATGCCCGGCATGACTTCGCGTATTTTAGATCCGGATACGATGGAGGAGATTCCCGATACCGAGCAGGGCTTAGTAATCTATCGTGGTGGTAATGTTTTTAATGGTTACCTCAAAAATCCAGAAAAGACGAAGGGCGCATTTCATAACGGTTGGTTTATAACCGGTGATTTGGGTCGTTTCGATGAGGATGGATTCTTGTTTATCGAAGGTCGCTTGTCCCGCTTCTCCAAAATTGGAGGTGAGATGGTGCCCCATGGCACGATTGAGCAATGCATCATCGATGCGTTCAAATTTGATCAGAGCGACGGTTACGTGCTCGCTGTCATGGGTGTGCCCGATCCTGGCAAAGGCGAAGCGCTGGTCCTACTCACGACGCTCGAACTGACGGTGAAGGAACTGCGGCAGAAGTTACTCGAAGCGAACATCCCGAATCTATGGGTCCCGAAAGTGATCAAGCAGGTGGAAGCGATTCCCGTGTTGGGCACCGGCAAACTTGATTTGAAGGGTTGTCAGGATGCCGCGCAGGCGGCGCTGAGTTCTTAGGGCACTTTCGGGTGGAAAATCTGTTGCGGCGTCACCGGGGCGAAGCGCAGGGTGAGTCCGTGTCCAAGTCTGATTTTTCTGCTGCCACTCGACTCCTCCGTCGCCAGTTAGGTGATGGGGTCGTTTATGATGATGTGAAGTCCCGTGAGGCGGCTTCTTACGACAGCGGCCGGATGGCGTTCATGCCCGCGGCGGTCGTCAAACCGCGCAAACATGAGGATGTCGGCGTGGTCTTGAAATTGGCCAATGAGCTCGGCGTGCCTGTGACGCCCCGCGGTCGCGGAACAACCCTGATGGGCTCCGCCACCCCAGTGCAGGGTGGTTGGGTGTTGGACACGCTCCGCCTCAATCGGATTCGCGTCGATAAGGAGGCCGGATTTGCCCACGTGCAGGCCGGTGCCGTCGTCGCCAAGATTCAGGATAAAGCTGAGAGTATGGGATGGTTTTATCCGCCTGATCCTTCCTCGAGATCTTACTGCACGATTGGCGGTAATATCGCCTGTAATGCGGGTGGCATGCATGGCGCCAAGTATGGTGTGACGCGTGATTTCATCATCGCCCTTAAAGGCTATTTGCCGACGGGCGAATATGTGGAGTGGGGCACTGCTACGCGCAAATTTGCGGCCGGTTTTAATCTGCGTGATTTGTGGATTGGAGGGGAGGGTATGCTCGGGGTCGTGACGGAGGCGGTCCTACGTTTGGTTCCGCAACCCGAGACCCGTTGGACCCTGTTGACGTCTTATCCCGACGAAGTGACCGCGTTTCGGGCGGCTCGCTCCCTGTTTGCCCGCCGACTTCAGCCTGCCATTTGTGAATTTCTGGATCGTTACAGCGTGGGTTGTGCCGAAGGTGCGATGGGCATAACGATCTTTCCGGGACAACCCGGTCGCCCCGTGATGTTGGTGGAATTCGCGGGTGGTGCTGCCGAGGTCAAAGCGGTCAAGCCGGCCGCCCTCGCTTGGGCCAAGGAATTCGCGCTGGGTCATCGGGCCGCGCGTAATCGTTCGGAGGCGGAATCCTTGTGGGCGGTGCGACGTAAATGTTCGGGCGCGATGTTTGAGATGGGGGATGCCAAACTCAACGAGGATGTCACCGTGCCGCTCTCCGCTTATGAGAAATTTGCCCGCTTCCTGGACCGGTTACGAAAGACGTCCGGCTTGGCTATTCCTACTTTTGGTCATCTCGGCGACGGCAACCTACATGTGAACATTATGTATCACAAAGCCGACCCCGATGAATGTAGCCGGGCCGAAGCGGCGGTTCTCTCCCTGATGAAGAAAGTCGTAGAACTCGGTGGCGCGATCAGTGGTGAACATGGCATCGGTCTCGCCAAAACTCCGTTTCTTCGCCTGCAACATTCCGAGGCGGAAATTGGTGCGATGAAAGCCGTGAAACACGCATTGGATCCGAAGAGGATCTTAAACCCCGGAAAGATATTCGAGGTCTTTGAAGTATGGAAACACCCCCGCGTCGACGTGAGTTTTCCGTGGGATCACAAGTGAGCCGGCGGAAGGGCGATTAGCTAGTTCTTCAATTTGTAGAGCTCGACCAAAGCTTGGCCGGTGGTGTCGCCAACTCCGGATACGAGCACGGTATAAACACCTGGTTCGAGGGTGAGAATAGCGGCGGCGTCTTTGCTGTCTTCTTCAAGCGCGAATGCTCCAGCCCCGTTTGAGGCAGCCACGAGTTCGTCGCGACGAGGGAAGAGTTTCCAATCGTTATTACTGCCCACCGTCTCGCCGTCGCGGAGGACACTAAATTGAGGATCTGCGAGAACATTGGTGACGCCGTAGGTAGTGAGGGTAGGACCCACCGCTCGAATAAGAACCCGCAGTAGCGCGTCGCCCGCGATCACCACGCCCGGGACCAACACGTCGTCGCCTGAACCGACGACAGCACGAGAAGATATATTAGTAAGCTGAGCCGAACTTTGCCCCTCGGTCGCGTCGTAGAGTTCGAGTAGCGCAATGCCGGACTCACCTTGTTTTTCTTCAAGGCGAGCGGTGTAAACTCCGGGTGCATACTCCCGCAACGCAGCGGTGTCCAAACTTCCACTGTTCAAAGGAAACGCCCCAATACGTTGGGCAGCAACGGAAAGGTTCACCGGATCGCTGGTTTCACCCCAATTATCGTAAGATTCTAGAAAATCTTGGTTGAACGAGAGCCTGAGGGTGGGGTCACTGATGGTGCCGGCCAAATTGAACGGAGCTCCCGCCAGGGTGGGGGCAACCGCGCGAAGGAGTAGGGGCAACTTACCGGTTCCTTCGACCACAAATCCCGTCACGAGTTCGCCGCCCCCGGCGATAGATTTTGCTCGGGTAGAAAGGTTGGAGAAACGAGAGATGGGTAGAACCGATAACTCAAAGGGCTCGTAGTCGATGTCCATAAACGATTGCGATAGGGTGATCGACCAGTCGGTTCGATTTTGCTCCCGCAGGTGTTTCAACGTGGTGTTGTAGAGATCGATATCCCCGGCGTGTAGCCATTCGGAATCCGTCTCCCATGAGCTGGATGTTTCGCTATTATAATTCGCGGACTGGGGGTCTTGCGCAATCAGACCGGTTGCGCAGGAAACCAGAAAACCTAGAACGAGAAACGTCCAGCCAACGGGTCGACCGCACGGATGAATGTTCCGCGCGAGCGTGTTATTTGCAGGACGTGCAACCACTGGATTATACTCCACCTGCACCAGCGGTGCTAGGTTCTATGCGAGCGTGAATACCGGATGAATAATCGAACACGGCCGAGTCGGGAAAAGTCATATTCGACTTTGAAACCAGGCGTTGTTCGGAGAGGTTCACGGAACCACATGCGGTGCATAGCACGGCGATACTAGAGACAGCAAATAGCCGGCCGTATCGCGGGGAGAAACGGGATCGTTCGGGAGGCGAGACTGGGGCAATCATTTCATTTCAATCGTGTTTGGTGAGCAGGGTAGGTCTAAGCCGATTGGAAGCTGATTACTGGAACGTGCATCAGGTTGGAAAACTCACGCACCCTGATGAGAGTGGGGTGAGGCGGATCGAATTCCCTCAAAGTTCTTTTTTTGTGCGGTGCCTTGCCCACCAGCGAAGGGGACACATTAGTTTTGCCGCGGTTTCCGAATGATCTGGAACACCTCCGGGATCATCCAATGGGTGACCTTAACCCCGAGAGTGGGGAGCATGATGGGGGGAGAAAACGGTCGAAACTGGAAGCGCCCATGCGCTAGCGCATCAATCTAGGAATTCCACGTTTCCCCACCTGAGAGGAAGATGCATGTTTACCGCACCTTGCGGGCTCCAGACCCAGTTGTTTTCCGGGTGCTCCTGTTCTTCAGGGTTGAGACTCTCCGCAATCGGCGTGCCGTGCGGAGGGATACGGACATATTTTTCGTCCACGATTTTGTGCTCCCACTGCACTCTGGAGAAATTTAGTTTCCAACGATCTCCGGGTTGGGGAGGGACGTTTCGCTTGGCATGATACTGGGCCAAACCCGACCACGGAATCGCGATTTCAACCGTCCATCCCTCATCGCTATCGCACGGGTTGTTTAGGCTGCCGCGGACCTGAACCGCGCTCTTCAATCCCTCGATGTTGCATCCGAGAATGGGCACGCCGCCTTCGCCATAGGGCTTCGGTAGACTGAGTTCCCAAATGGACCCAAGGGCATTGATCTCGAATTCGTAGTAGTTAAGCCCGTCGCAGTCCGGATCGATAAAGACCTCGAAGTCGTTATCTTCAAACATCACCGCATTTTTCTCCGTGATTGTGCCCCAGACGTGAGGCTCTTCCAACTCAGCCCCAATGTAGAGAAACTGATCATCCCAGCCCATTTTCATCCGCGTCCGCAAATTGGGTCTCAGCGCGTCATCACCGGTGATATCGACGAAGTCCTCCGACCAAGGCAGCGCCTCCCAACTGGGGTCCGTCAGGGTTCCGTCGATCGCGGCAGGCGTGGTGATTCGGTGGCAATAATACTGTTTTGGAAGCATTTCGGGGAGATGGGTTAGCGCTGAATACTTAAAATTGGGCAGATTAAAGCCGTCGAAGGCTACTCCAGCATGCACATTCGCCCCGACAGACAGAGAAAATAGGGGGCAAACGGGTTTTCCCATTGCCGGGGCTAGGCACGACTCTTCAATCGGAGGTTTAAGCACCCTGCATGTATCTCAAAGCGCTCAAGCTGCACGGCTTCAAATCCTTTGCCGACCCCACCACTCTCCGTTTCGAACCTGGCGTTACTGCCATCGTTGGTCCGAACGGTTGCGGAAAATCCAATATCGCCGATGGCATCCGCTGGGTGCTGGGGGAACAGAGCGCCAAGGCGCTGCGTGGTGGCAAGATGCAGGACGTCATCTTCGAGGGCACGGATTCGCGCAAACCGGCCCAGATGAGTGAGGTGTCCCTGCTTCTCACCGAGTGTGAAGAGCAACTGGGTAGTGAGTTTCATGAGATTGAGATCATGCGTCGCGTCCACCGCGACGGAGGCAGCGAATATTTCTTCAATGGGCAATCGTGCCGCCTGAAAGATATCCAGAAACTCTTCATGGATACCGGTATCGGCCGGACGAGCTATTCGATCATGGCCCAGGGGCAGATCGACCAAATTTTGTCGGCCAAGCCGGAGGAGCGCCGGGCCGTGTTCGAGGAAGCCGCCGGTATCACCAAATACAAAGCGCAACGGCGGGAAGCGATGAACAAGCTTTCGCTGACCGAGCAAAATCTCGCTCGAGTTGCCGATGTTATTTCCGAAGTGGGTCGCCAAATTGGTAGCCTCAAACGCCAAGCTTCCAAAGCACTGCGCTACAAACGTATCAGCTTTCGACTGCGCCACCTGAGTCTCGCGCACAGCGCCCACCACCATGGCAAATTGGCGGTCACCATCGCCGAACTATCCGAGAAATTGGCTGGATTCCGTTCTGAGGCAGCCGAGCGCCGCGCCAAACTCGAATCTGAGCAAGGAGCCTTGGAGGAAAAGAAAGCCGAGCGCGGCCGACTCAACCAACGAGCCCAGGATGCGCAGCAAGCGGTGTTCGACCTGAAGTCCCAACGCGAAGCTGCTGAAAACAGCTCCAACCTCGCGCAAATCAAAGGCTCGGGTCTCGCGGATCGCCTCAAGTCTTCCCGTGATAATCTCGGTGAAGTCGAGATGCAGATGCGGGAACTTTCCGATCAAGTCGACAGCGGGGCGCAAGATAAAGAAGAGCAACTGACCCTTCTCGGGTCCAGTGACCAAGTTTTCCAAAATCGTAACCGCGAGCTGGCTGTCGCCGAAGCGGAAATGTCGAAACTCGACGACGAGTTGAAGCAGACGAAATTCACCCTGCTACAGATGGAGAGCACCATTGCTCGCCTGCGGACCGACACCACGAGTTTCGAAGTAGATCAAAAGACGTCCTTCCAGCGGCACGAACTACTCGAGCAACAGATCAACTCCGCCCGAGAAGAACAAGCGGCCGCCGAACAACGCGTTTCGGAGATCACCGCTCGCTTGGAAGAAGCGAACGTGACCAAGGCTCGTCGCAGCGAAGAGGCCGGCATCGCCCGGGAAGCGATCTCAACCATCACCGGAGAGTTCCGGGAGGCGCAGCGTGTCTTGCAGGAAATCGATCGGAACCTCGCCCAGCGCACGGCCCGTCTGAAACTCCTCCAACAACTGCAGGAAAAGTGGGAAGGCTTCGGCCAAGGTGCCAAAGCGATTCTGCAGGGACGTTTGGACGAAGCACTCGCTGGCTCGACGGTCACTCCAGTGACCCGGGGCCTGCAGGTTGACCCTCAAGCCGGTAAAGCGGTGGAGGCTCTTTTAGGATCCGCCGTCGAGGCGATTCACGTGACGGATCTGGCAACAGCTCGTCGTATCCTGACCCAGCTCGAACAACAGAAGGTCGGTAGCGCAGTCATGCAGATCGACGGAATTTCGTCACCGTCTGCGCCACCCGATGATTTACCGCCGTTTTTGCAACCCGCATCGAAGTCGATTATCAACCTCGACGATGAACACCCGGCGGCGGCCTTGTTGAGCGCCTGTTATGTGGCAGATGATTTACACGCCTTTTTAGATTACTGGCAGGCCAATCCAAATTTTGGTTTTGTCTCCGTTGCGACCCGCAAAGGCGATTTGGTTGACCGCCGTGGGTTGGTTTCGGGAGGGTTTAATAAGAAGCCGGAAAATAGCATCGTTCAGCGCGAGATTGATTTGCGCGAGACCGCCAAGTCTTTGGCCGATGATCAGCAAAAGCATGACTCACAGAAGAAAGTCATTGATGGGCTGAACCACAAATTGGCCGAAGCCGAGGCCGCACTTGAAGCCAAGCGCAACGAGGTTCTGGTCGCGACCCAAGAGGTCGCCGCGTTCGAGTCGGAGGCACGCGGTGCGCAAAGAGTCGTCACCGAGGGCGTTCAGCGTATCGAGCGTATGCAACGCGAGCTTTCTGCTTTGGAAGCAGCGCGTAACGAGGCTCAAGAGCGTTTCAATAAAGCTCGGGCAGGTTTAGCCGAAGCCGAACAAGAATCTACCGGTGCTCGCGAGCGGATCAACCAAATGGAAGTCCGTATTGTCGAGATCCGCACCGATCGCGATGTGAAACGCGACACGCTCGCTCAGGCCCGTCTCGAACTCGCGGAGCGACGCCAAAAGGTTGAAGTGCTTGATCGAGGCATCGCCGACATGCAACGCCGCCGTGAACAGATGGCGCAGTTATTTGGTCAACGCCAACAAGAGATTGAAGTGTGGTCCGAACAGATCACTTCACTTGAACACGAATCTGAATCTCAGAAATCCCGTGCAGCGCAGATCGGCGAAACTCTCGTCGTCGCCCAGGAACAAGTTGATAAGATTCGTGAAAAACTGACCGTGGTGGAAGGCGATATTGAAGCCGTGGAGAATGCTCAACATGGTATCCGCTCGGCCTCCGAAACCGCCCAAGGTGAACTGGGGCGTTGCGAAGTGCGTTTAGCCGAAACCAGTTCACGCGCTCAGTTTATTGCCGAGGATGTCATGCGGGAGTATTCCGAAGAACTCGAGAATCTCAATTGGCGTCAACTGATGTGGCGCTCCGATGATGAGCCTCCGGATATAAAAACTCTCGATCTCGAGGAAGATGAAGATCCTGAGGAGAAGACTGAATCCGAATCAACCGAAGGTGAAGCTGGTGCTGAAGCCGCAGAGGCACCAGCGGCCCCAACTCGCAAACGTCGCCGCAAGGCGAAAGAACCTAAAGGCGATGCGACCGAAGAAGATTTGGCCGCCTTCGATTCAGCGGATTGGACTGAAGTGAAGTCCGAGGTAGCGGCCCTGCGCCAACGCCTCAATTCGATGGGTGCAGTCAATCTCGTTGCGATCGAGGAATATGCCGAACTTAAGCAACGCTTCGATTTCCTCAAGGGACAGAGCGACGATTTGACCAATGCGAAGACCGAGCTGCTTACGGCAATTGATGAGATCAATCAAACGTCACAGAAACAGTTCGCGATCACGTTTGAGCAGATTCAGAAGAATTTCAAATACACCTTCGATACATTATTTGGCGGCGGTGTGGCGCGTCTCGATTTGATCGAAGCTGACGATATTTTGGAGAGTGGTATCGAGATCACCGCGCAACCTCCGGGGACGAAACTCAAGAGTATCACATTGCTCTCTGGTGGTCAGAAAACCCTCACCGCGGTCGCGCTGTTGTTCGCGCTCTACATGGTGAAGCCATCACCATTCTGCTTGCTCGACGAATTGGATGCGCCGCTCGACGAATCCAACATCGGCCGATTCACCGCGTTGTTGAAGAAGTTCGTGAGCGAATCGCAGTTCATCATCATCACCCATAACAAACGCACGGTTTCCGCTGCGGAAGCCATCTATGGAGTGACCATGGAAGAGCGTGGTGTTTCGAGCACCGTTTCGATGAAGTTTAATCACGATCGGGGCGACACTGAGTCTCATCCTGAAACCATCGCTGAAGCTGTGCGTGGCCTCAGGGATGAACCCTAGATTGAGTTGGAAAAATTCGCCGCTTTCTCGCCAGGAAGAAGATCAGTTTCAATTGGAAACCCACGATCAGCGGCCGCGAGAAATGGCGTTTGGGACTGTTTATGATCGTGCCGAGCCGCTCAGGGCGCTCTCAGCGATTAAGAGTCATGGTCCGCGGTCTATTGCTGTGGACTCTTGGTCTTGCGGTCGCTAGTTATTTCGCGCTCACGACGGCTTGGTTCTTTGTGTTGCAACAACGCACCACGAACTACGTCACGTGGATGGATTGTATTTTGGCCCCGGCCAGATGGGGTGAGATTGAGCGCAAACGGGGGGATGCCTACCTCGCGGAGGGGTTAAATGCTCTCGAGGAGCGGAAATGGCGTGAGGCAATCTTGAAGATTCGAGCGGGTTTGGCTATTACCTTGATGAGCAAGGATCGGCGCAAGGCGCCGGCTGCGTTTGATACGGCCATGGGTAAATGTAGAGTGGATTAAATGGAGGACTACTCCCAAGCTTCAGTCCGGTCAGATAAATGGAAGCAGAGGGAAACCTCAGAACTTAGAATGTTAAGGTCGTTATTGTTTCGTTGGTTGAGTCAACGGCGGGGAACGGAAACCCGCGGGGAGGCTGGTGAGCGGTTAGCGGAGGCCTATCTGCGTCGCGAATCCGGTTTTAAGCCCGTAGCCCGGAATTGGCGAAATCCCCGCGACCGTCGCGAAGAAATTGATCTGGTGATGAAGGACGGGGAGGTTTTGGTCTTCGTAGAGGTCAAAACCAGGTCGTCTGACGCGCTCGTTCCGGGATATTACGCCGTCGATGAACGTAAGAAAAAGATCATGCGCCGGGCCATTGTGGCCTATTTACGCGGATTATCGACTCCGCCGCGCACCCACCGTTTTGACGTGGTTCAGGTGAGTTGGCCGAGCGATGAGTCCCAAAACACGCCGGAAGTGCTCCATTTTTCCAATGTCGCATTAAAATCCCGCCGGTGAGTCCCAAAAGGAGATTTTGGGCGGTTTCCCCCTTGAGAGGGCGAAAGCCCGCAAATCAGCCTTCGGCCTTGCTTCAACTCCGTGGGCAGTTGAGATCGTAGTGATCTATGGCCGAAACACCCCGCCATCCTTTTCTCCAAGACCTTAGCAAGCACCGTGGCGCTCCGCCGACCGCGGTGGTTATTTTTGGTGCCTCTGGCGACCTCACTGCGCGCAAGCTCATCCCGGCCGTCTATAATTTGGCTGCCGATAATCTACTCCCGCCGGACTTTCATCTGGTGGGTTATGGTCGTAAACCGATCACCGACGAGGCTTTCCGTGAGTTGGCCGCGAGTGCGATCAAGGAATTTTCGCGCCGCGAGCTCTCCGACGATGTGTGGTTCCGGATCGCCGAACGCACGACCTACGTAGCGGGAGGCTACGACGATCCTGCGGCGTTTGACCGCCTGGCCGACCACCTAGCCAAAATCGATGAAAAGGTCGGCCGCGAAGTGCAGCCGTTATTTTACATTTCCACACCTCCTTCGGTGTTTGCCCCGATTCTGGAGAATCTCGGATCCAGCAATCTCGCGAAAAAGTACCTCGGCAAACCACACCATGCCAAGGTCATTATCGAAAAACCATTCGGCCGTGACTTGGAATCGGCCCGCGAACTGAATAAAACGATCACGGGCGTGCTCGAAGAGCATCAGGTCTATCGGATCGATCACTACCTCGGTAAGGAGACCGTGCAAGACCTGTTGGTGCAGCGTTTTGCCAACTCGATTTTCGAGCCTCTGTGGAATCGCAACTTCATCGATAACGTCCAGATCACGGTGTCGGAAGAAGTGGGTGTCGGCACCCGCGGCGGCTACTACGAGCAAAGTGGCGCCCTGCGGGACATGATTCAGAATCACACCATGCAGCTCGTCGCGTTGACCGCCATGGAACCGCCGGTGTCCTTGGACGCTGAAGCTATTCGCGATGAAAAGGTGAAACTCTTGCGGGCTATCCAGCCGATCGACCCTGCCGTCGACGTTGCCCGCGCTCAATACGCCGAGGGCATGATCGCGGGAAAATCGGAGCCAGGCTACCTCGAGGAAGAGGGAATCGCCGAGCAATCTGGCACCGAAACCTACGCGGCCATCAAACTTTCGATCAACAACTGGCGGTGGCAGGGCGTGCCATTCTATCTGCGCTCCGGCAAACGTATGGCGCGGCGGGTCACGGAAATCGCCGTGCAGTTCAAACGTCCTCCGGGCACGTTGTTCGCCGGCGGCGGATTCGATTTGGCGACCAACACGTTGTCATTCCAAATCCAGCCCGACGAGGGACTCAGTCTGATTCTCAATGGTAAGGTGCCGGGACTCGAGACCCGCACCCAGCCGGTCAAGATGAGCTTCCGCTACAGCACGACATTCGGTTCCAATACTCCGGAAGCTTACGAACGCCTCGTGCTCGATGCCATGATTGGTGACAGCACCCTCTTTATTCGCGGAGACGAAGCCGAAACGTCGTGGAAACTTTACACCCCCTTGCTTGAAGCATGGGAGGCTGCTGGTCGCGATGGCATGGGCGAATACGCGGCTGGGTCCTGGGGGCCGTCTAATGCCGATGCCCTGCTGGCCGCCACGGATCACGTCTGGCGTAAGCCTTAGGCGCGCCTTCGGCGCGAAGTTCCAAGTATCAAGTGACAAGTCCCGAACAGCAGACCAACGCACCGCGAAGGCTTCCGCCATTTCTCTGACCATGCCCTCTGTATTTGAAGCACTGCCCGGTATCGAGGTTCGGGTAGGGGAGATTAAAACCCGCCTCGCTCACATGTGGGAAGACCCCGACCAAGTCGGGAACGGTTTGCCGGAAGATTCCGCGCGAGCGATGCAGATGAACTTTGTGGTCCATTTTGGATTCGCCACCGAACCGGATGACGCGGTCGCTCAGTTCGGAACCATCAAGGTTTTTGCCCAACGCTACCCCTGCCGAGTGGTCGTGTTGTGTCCGCTCAAAGCGGATAATGCGGGCACCGAAATGCGGGCCAAGGTTTATGGCGAGTGTTTCCTCGGCAAATCGAAGAGCGATACCCGGTGCGTCGAGTTCGTGGTATTGAGCTATCCGATGGCGACGCGTTGTTATCTCGAAAACCAAGTTTCGATCTGCCTCTCCACCGACTTGCCGACCTACTATTGGGCGCACCGATTTTCGGATAGTGCGCGTCTGGCGGATTACGAGTTCCTACTCAGTCACGCCAAACGGGTGATGTTCGACACCGCGATCGTGCCGGCCGATGCGGGGACCTATCCTTGGCCTCGGCCCGAAGCAATTCGAGATCTCGTCAGTGCCCGTTTGTTACCGGTGCGACAGTCTCTGGGACAATTTCTCAGCGGATTCTCGCCCGAGCAATTGGTTGATGGATTACAGCAGGTGAAATTGTATCATCGTGAGCGATACGCGCCGGAAGCGCGCGTGCTGTGCGAATGGCTGCGGGTGCGTCTGGAGAATTGCGGCGCTTCCTCCGAGTGCGGCAAGGTGATCAAGCCAAGTGCGGCCGCCGGGATCGATGACTTCGCGGTCGAATTTTGCTACGAGGGCGGCACGCGCTACTTTAAATGGCGGGCCGATATAGCCCTTAATCACGCGGAGTTTTCCGCCGACCTGGGTCAAGGGCGAGTCGAACTGACCACCGCCATCCATCTCTTGGATCCTGCGGCCACCCTGTCCGAAGCCACCTTCTTTTGATGACTGAGAAAAAAACCGAATACGGCCGCCTAATCATCGGCGATAAAATGGAATTGTTTGCTGAAGCCGTCCGCCTCGCGGTCGCTGCCGAAAGCACCAGTGAGAGTCAGAACTTTACTTGGGCCTTCACCGGTGGTTCGACGCCGCAGGCCTGGTATACTTGGGCGCACGAAACCGGCGCGATTCCCGCCGCCGTGATGGCGAAGACGAACTTCACCGTCAGTGACGAACGTTGTGTTTCGCTCTCTAGTGACGATAGCAATTTCGGCACCGCTGAGCGCAAGCTGCTCGCGCCTAGCGAAGTGCCAGTCGAGCACCGCCATCCTTGGGTCGTCGCTTACGAACCGGCCCAAGCGGCCGAAGCCTACCGTCGCACGATGCAACTACTCAATCCACCGGGTAAGGCTTACGATGTATGTTTTCTCGGGATGGGTGACGATGCTCACACCGCTTCGTTCTTCCCGGGAAGTGCTTTGTTGGAATCCGATGGAGGGGTGTTTTTTACGGCCATCGACACGCCTCAAAAAGGCTGGCGCCTCACCATCACACCTACCGGTCTGCAACATTCAGGTCTCGTCGTCGTCATGGCGCTGGGAGCAGGCAAAGCAACCGCGCTAAAACGCGTGTTCGAAGGCGACGATACGTTACTCGAAGCCCCGGCTAAGATTCTGAAGACCTGCGCCGAGAAGACGGTCTGGCTAGTCGACGAAGCCGCCGCCGCTGAGCTAACCGGATCCTGAACTCCTCGGCACCTCCTCAACACAGCCCGCAGTTAGATGGCAAACTGTCACGTATGAAGTGACCGTTAGGAATTAGATGTCTGCCTCAGAAGTATATGATATTTAGATAAAAACGAAAAACTGTCACTTCATATATGACAGTTTTTTATTTGGACCCCGTGACGGACAGGAGATGTGTTTTTTGGGGTTACTCGTCGCGGAGGGCTTCGTTGGGCGAGACGAGGGAGGCTTGTCGCGAGGGCAACAGGCTCGCGAGCAGAACGACGCTGGCCATGATCAGCGCCGTGATTGCGACCAACGTGGGACTGAAGGTTTCGACGCCGAATAGCAGACTCTGCATGGCGCGACCGACTGCCCAGGCTCCGGCTATTCCGAATACGATCACAAACACGAGCAACTTGGTGCCGAGGGCGAGAAATTGAGTGAGAATTTGCGAGGGCAGGGCACCGAGCGCCATGCGCACGCCGATTTCGCGTCGGCGTTGACCGACTGCGTAAGCCAGCACGCCATAGGTGCCTACTCTCGCCAATAACAACGCCACTCCCGCGAAGATCCCGGCCAACAGCGCGGGTGAGCGTCGAGCTAACAGGCTGTCATCGATCAGTGATTGCATCACCTTGATGTCATCGACGGGCATGCTCGGATCCAGCCCCGTTACGATCCTTCGCAAACTTGCCCCCATGGCCTCGGGGTCGAGCTCGGTGCGTATTACAACAGTCATCATTCCGGAATCACGCTCTTTGTATTGGTGGAAAATGGTCCCGAGTGGGTTGGTTTCGGTGAGATCCGTGGCCCGATTGGGCGCGACTACCCCTACAATAGTAATCGCATCTTCTTCGTTGAATTCGACTCCGTTGGCAAATCGGCGCCCGATGGCGCTAGAGCCGTCCGGCCAATAGCGGCCAACGAAGTTTTGATCCACCACGGCCACCTTTTGATCACTCAACTGATCGGCCTCGCTGAGGAACCGCCCGTCCAAGAGCCAACTCACCAACGGTCTTATCCTGACCTACACGCGAGCCATTCGAGCGGGTGATGTGGTCAAGACGGGCGATTACGAAGGCACGGTCGTGCGACTCGGTTTCTTCACCACGACGGTGCGCACGTCGCGCGAAGAGTTGGTCAGCCTCCCTAATTCTCAACTGTCCTCCGGTTTGGTGAATTACTCCACCCCTCGGAAAGGGAAGGCCGTTCGTTTTTCCGTCTCGGTGGGCATTGGCTACGACACGGCGTGGCAGCAGGTGCACGCGTTACTCAAATCGGCGGCTGCGAAAGTGGAGGAGATATTGCCCGATCCAGCTCCTGATATCCGGCAAACCGCGCTCAACGATTTTGCCGTGCAATACGATTTACTCTTCAGTCTCGAAGATCCGAGCAAACGTCCGGCAGTGACGAGTGTACTCCACGTGCAGATCCAGGACGCCTTCCATAACGCTGGCCTGCAAATCATGTCGCCGCATTACGTGGCGGATCCGTCGGTCGATAAGATACCTCCCGCGGGGCCGAGTTTGCCGAAGAACACTTCCGCTTAGTTAGATTTGACCTGCACCAGCCCTTTGGCCCGCGCCCAGGCTTCTAGTAGCGGCCAGGTTGTTTCCGGTTGGTTCGGCGTCTCCACGGCGTAAATCAGTGCGGGGGTGTTGTGCGTATTCGCAATGGTGCCGTAGTGGGCCGTGAAACTGGTCAATCCGCCGTAGTGGCGGTAATCGAGTTTTAGGGTGTTGGCGGGCGGTAGGTCGGGCACGAGATCCTCGGTATTGACGACGCGATGAGCCTCGACGTCCGCTTCGGCGAGTTTCGCGCAATAGATCGGATCACCCACCCGGGGTGACGCAAAACTGTAGGAAACAATGGACTGATACTTTGCTCGGTAGCGTGCGACCAAGTCGGGCAAGGCGATACCCGCGACACCCCCGCCGAGACTGTGTCCTGTGACGATGACATCCCGCCCGTTGACGAGAGGCGCGATGGCGGCGTGCAGTTCATCGCGCACGGTGTGGTAATACTTTTTGAACCCCTTGTGCACGTTCCCGAAGGATCGGTTTCCGTAGCGGCACCGCACCTGCGCGAATTGCCCGTTTACCCCCCCCAAAAAACCACTCCTGACTCAGCGAGGTGCCGCGAAAGACGACAAACACCCGGGTATTGTCATACGCCAGGAGGCCAACGGGGTGCTTCGCACCTTCGTTCCCTTACCCTTGCCGCCTCGTTGTTTTTTCTGTCTCCGCACCACAACTTTGATTTCAGCCATCAGCACCTTGGAATAGAAGAGACCGTTGATGGTGGGCGACGGTGGCGTCCAAACGAAGTTGGACGGATAGCCGCGTCGGCGACTTTGCCGCAGTGCGCTGTAAGCGTGGTCCAGCAGTAAGCCACAGGTTTGGGCGGTGGGTAAATCGAGTTGAGGGGATAGATTTCATGAGGGTATTGAGTAGGGGGAAAGCAAAAGGCCGTCGCACCTGAGGAGATGGACGGCCTTAGTAAAAGTTCAGCATAAACGGCGATGCGCCGGGTTGCTTCGAATCCTTAGTTCAGGTCCAACTCACGCACCCAGATGTTGCGGTAAGCGACGGGATTGTTGTGGTCCTGCAGGCGCAGTGGTTGGCGCGGGGTGTGGAACTTGTAGGAAGGCTGACCGCGGTATTCGGTCGGTCCGTAGATCGGAGCGTTGAGCAGCACGACCACGCCATTGTGGACGACGGTGATGTGCGCCTTTTCGAGTAGCGTGCCATCGGGCTCAAATTTCGGTGCAACGAAGAAGATGTCGTAGGTCTGCCATTCGCCCGGCGGGCGGCAAACGTTGGCGAGCGGGACCTGTTGTTTGTAGATCGAGGCCGTCATGCCGTTCACGTAGGACAAATTTTCGTAACAATCGAGCACCTGCACTTCGTAGCGATTCATGAAGAAGATACCACTGTTGCCGCGTTGTTGGCTGACCTTCGACGGATCCGTGACGACGGGTGCACGCCATTCGAGATGAAGTTGAATGTCACCAAACGCTTGGACCGAAGTGACATCGCTTGAGGGGCTGTTTTTGACCCGAGGGGGCACGATCATCGCGCCATCCTCGAGCACCCAGTTGGCGGGCTGCATGACCTTTTCGCCTTCGTCGTTTTCCCGGGTGATGAGCCACTCGTCGAGATTCGTGCCATCGAAGAGCACGATAGCATCGGAAGGAACGCCGCCTTCCGGAGAGGAAACCACCGGAGGCTGTGGCGTCCAGTATTCGGTCAATTTGGGATCAGGTAATTCGGCCGCTGAGGCGAGAAGCACAGATCCGAATACAAGTAGGGTGAGGAGACAATTCCGTAGGGAAATCATGGTAGCGGGGTTAAGCGAAGAGGGGCGTAAGGCCGTGGCCAAACCCCTTAATGCACATTTCAAGGCGATGAGTCCAGAAAGGGAATGCCTTTAATTGGAACTTCCCACTAAGTGCGTTGAGGAATGAAAAGCTAGGCGGCAGGATCGTTTTGCCCACTAAACACCCGACGGAGCGCGGTAGCGCGTAGATGGTGCACTGGAACAGTGTGCCCCGAAAGGGGTGATGAAGTGGGTGCCCTTTTGGGCAACTGAAGAACAAATGGCTCCTCTACCGCTACGCGGTGAAACGAGGCTGTGAGGCAGTGCCTGTTTTTAACCACAAAATATACGAAAAACACTAAACCGTCAGCTTGGTGAATTGGCTCCGTTTTCTTGATACTTGGCACTTACGCAGCAGCGTTTTGTTACTTCAAGCGCGCGGCGCGCTCGTTTAGTCCCGCAGGGACGCAGGCAAGCGCGAGGCGCGGACGTTGTCGTAGCACTTCAAGGCCCCGAAGCGCCGGAGTGATGCGGGGATGCCCACCGCCGTGAATCCGGGGTGGCCTCCGGCTGGAAACGGTCCGCCATGCACCATGGCGGGCGAGACGGCGACGCCGGTCGGCATCTTGTCGTTCAGGATGCGTCCAGATTTTTGAGCGATGATCGGGAGCAGTTGATCGTAGAGCGCGTCGTCCGCGCCATCGGCTGCCGTGTAGAAGGAACAGGTGAGCGAGGCGTGGAGCTGTGCGCCGACCGCGAGCAATTCTGCTTCGTCCGCCGCGACCACAATGAGGGACGCGGGTCCGAACATTTCATTTTGGAAACCGTTCGGGTTAGCGACGAACGCGGCGCCAGCGATTCGCAGGAGTGCGGGACGACCGCGAGCTCCGGCCTCGGTGGATTCGACCCCGCGCGCCAAGAGTTCGGCGCCTTGATCCGTCAGGTGCTTCACACCCGAATCGAGATGTTTCGGCAACTCCGGCGTTAGCATCACGCCACTTGCGGCGCCAGCGAACCCTTGCGCGGCTTGAGTGATGAAAGTCTCGGTTGCCTCACCGGCGACGGTGAGAATGAGTCCGGGGTTGGTGCAAAATTGTCCGACCCCCAATAAGCAGGAACCCGCAAACTCGTCGGCCAGTGCTACGGCCTTTTCTTGCATCACCCCGGGCAGGAAGGCGACCGGGTTGATACTACTCATTTCCAAATACGCAGGAATCCCCGCGACATCAGCGGCGGCCTTGATTTTACGGCCGGTTGCTTCGCTGCCGGTGAAACCGATCGCACCGAGGCGGGTGTCGCCGCACAGGGATGCGCCGACTTCCGGATCCATGTGGTAGAATAGCTGAATCATTGCCTGGGGCAGTCCAGCGGCTTGTGCAGCGCCCTGGGCGAGCTCGGCGAGACGTTGGCTGGTGCCCGGATGCGCGGGGTGAGCTTTGGCGATGATGGGATGTCCGGCAGCCACGGCAGCGGCGAAGTCGCCGCCCGCGATACCGTTGAATGCGAACGGGAAATTATTGGGCCCGATGGTGAGCACGGGTTTGCCCAACGACTCGAGACGCGAACGCAGGTTGTTGGCGGCGTCGATCACCGGGTTGGTCCATTCATCAGACTGGGCAGCGCCGGCGGCTTGGCGGAGCTGACCGGTGGTGCGGGGGATCTCGACGGCAGTCAGACGAGGAGCGACAGGCAAACCGGTTTCCGATGTGGCGATAGCGGCGAGTTCTTCGGACGCGGCATCGATGGCGTCAGCGTAGCCGTTGAGGAAGTCGGCGATCTTGCTGACGTGCAGGGCGCGCAGCTCTTGGGCGGCGACGGTGCCTGCATCGAGTAGATCGTTGATCTCGGCGGCGGATGCGATCGGGTAGGTCGCGGTCAGCTTTTCGCCAGTGGCAGGATTGAAGGGAGAGAAGGTGGCGGCGTCAGCGGAGGCTGCGCGCCACTCGCCGTTGATGAGCATCGGTTGAGCGGACATAGTTTTCGGAGTAAAGGGGGAGAGGCCGGTGCGGTTAATCGCGTTGTGAGTCTAACTAGAGGGTGAAACTAGGACGGAAGGTTTCATCGAATCCATGGTGTTGGTCCGGGCCAAGGGCATTTTGCGATTCCCGCGGTCGCGAGCTGTAGAAATTTGCGTCTTTGCATGAGAATGGGGGGAGGGAGTCGGAGTGAGGCCAGGGCAGGAGGGGAGCACCGTAGAGATCTCGGTATCGTCGTTCGCGGCCGTTCACGGCGCGGTCCAGTTGAACAGTATGACCTCGGTGTTCGAAATTGTCACCAAAATCGCTCACCTTCCGACTTCCTTTATACCGGCGAAGCCGTTTGCGTCTCCTCCGTTGAAAACCTCCAGCATTTCTCTGCGCGTTGCGGATTTCCTCAAAGCGTTTCCTCCCTTCGAGTATTTACCCGAAGCAGAGCTATTGCTGATCGCGCAGGGCGGGCGGGTGAAATTCCACGAGACGGATGAGATTGTCTTCTCGATGGGCGATACGCGGGGGAAGTTCATTTGGGTGATTCAGCGAGGCACGATCAATCTCTTCCTCCCCGGAGAGCACGGTGAAGATCTGATCGATGTGCGCGCCGAGGGCGACCTAGTAGGCATCGATTGGAATGATCCCTCTTCCCCTTATCCCGCGACGGCGCGGGTCGCCCAGGAGAGTATCCTCTATGCCTTGCCGGCCGAGACCCTGCTGGCGGTCTGCGCCAAATATCCGGCGGCGACTCAGTTTTTGGCCTCGTATTTTTCGATCGATGATGTGGCCGGACGACAAGCTTCGACCAGCGAGCCCTTGGAGCTCCCAGCCAACTCCGCCTATTGGCTGACCTATTCAGAGGAATTGGCCACCCGGGCGTCCAATCGACTTCTCACCGTCGGCCCGGATGAGATCATTGCTTCAGTTGCCAAAAAGATTGCCCCCGGCTTGCAGGAAGCGGTGGTGGTGGTGAATGAGCCAGGGTGTCCGCTCGGCATCTTGACCGAGGCCAATTTCTCCAGCCGCGTGGCTACCGGGGAGGTGGGTTTTGATCAACCGGTGAGCGCGATCATGAGTGCGCCCGTCGTTACGATCCGCGAAGGCATGCCCGCCGGAGATATCATCATCATGATGATCCGTCATCGACGTCACCACTTAGTGGTGACGGACACCGGAGGCCCGGATGGTCGAGTGCTCGGAGTGGTGGGGGAGAAGACCATTCAGGCGATGCACGGCAACGTGCCCGTCTTCCTCTCCAAGGAATTCCCGCTCGCCCTCGACATCAACGAACTCCGCCGTCTGCGCGACCGGGCCGACGAGCTGTTGCTCCGTTATGTTGAAGGTGAAGCGCCGATTCAGTGGCTGACCAATTTCATCGCGCAAGTTGATCGTATGCTAACAGAGCAGGCTATCGAACTGGCCAAGCAACGCCTCGCTGCCCAAGGGCTCATTGAACCGTCGCTGCCGTGGGCCTGGATCGCCTTTCACTCCGAGGGACGTAAGGAACGCCTCCTCCGCTCCAGCCAACGCACGGGCATCGTCTACGCCGATCCTCCCCCGGGTTTCGATCTCGAGCCGATGCTGCAATGGTTCAGTGCCTTGGCGAATGAGATGGGCAGTGTGTTCTCCGTCTGTCGCTTTCCGCTGAATAGGTATAACCAGATGGCGAGCAATACCGACTGGTGCCAATCGGTGTCGGGTTGGGGCGAAACCTACCGTGAATGGATCCTTGAACCCGAAGCCAGCGGGATCATTGACCGCACCCCGTTCTTTGATCTCCGGGCGATTACGGGAGACCGTTCCTTGGTGACGCAGATCCGGGTTGGCATTCTTGAGAGCATAAAACTCAACCCGATTTTCATCCCAGTGTTGGCCAAGGCTGCGATGCACAATTTGCCTCCCGTTACCATTTTTAGCGGCGGGGTCATGAACAAGTCGGGAGCCACGACGGAGGCGATTAACACCAAGTCCAATGCGCTCGGCCCGATCGTCGATATCGCACGGGTCTTCGCCCTGGGACTCGGCATGGCCGATGCGACCTTCACCCCCGATCGACTGCGCAAGGCCGCTATCGCGCTCCCGCAATATGCCCGGGTGCTGAACGAGGCGGTGTTGGCCTTCGACTACGCCCTCCGTCTGCAAACCCGGGTTGGGCTGAGCCGAGGTGATGATGCCCGCCTCGTGCGTCCCAATGAACTCAGCCCGATTGAGATCCAACGCATCAAAACCATCTTCCGGACGGTTGGCCGCCTAATGGATGTTGCGGTAAATCACTTCCTTCTGCCCGACCAGTAATGTCCGACCACGAATCCAGCCTGCCCGCCGATGTGACCCGTTACCTGGCTTTACGCGCCACCGCACCCGCGGACGATCACTCCGTCGATGAAGTGAGGTTCGTTTCCCTCGATTGCGAAACCACCGGCACCGACGCCAAGAAAGATCGGATCATCACCATGGGTGCGATCACGGTGAAGGCGGGCGAAATTCTCCTCGAGGATCAATTCGAGGCCATGCTGCACGTGAGTCACAACACCTCCTCGGTGCTCGTGCACGGGATCACCGCGGAAGAAGCGGCCGAAGCCGGCGTGACCGAACCGGAAGCCCTGCGCGGATTTTTGGATTACCTCGGCAATGCGGTCATCGTGGGGCACCACATTGGATTTGACGTCGAAGTCATCCAGCACGCTTGCCAACGTAGCTTCGGTATCGATTTTCCCAACCACTGGATCGACACCATGGAAGTCACCTTACACCTGGAAGACGCCGGCGTGTTTGAAGCGATCGCTACGGCAGCGGGAGTGACCCTGCCGCCGTTTCAAGATTTCTCCCTCGACGGGCTGTGTCAGCAATTCCACATCGACCCGCATGACCGCCACACCGCATCCGGTGATGCCTTCATCACCGCCCAGATATTCCTGAAGCTCCTGCGGTTGGCGAAACACCAAGGCCGCATTACCTTGGGAGCCCTAGCCGAACGCTACATCGACCCAAGAGCCACGGAGTGAAACGCGCGTAGTGCGCTGACTGTTTCATATTTTGTCAGGACATTCACTCCGTTCATAGACGTGGTAAACCCAATCCTTCCTCACCGGTTCCAATGCGTCACCTCTTAGACTGCTTTGGGAGTTTGGTGATCAAATTGCTGAAACCTTGATGTAAACAATCGGTCCCAACTAGATCCTATGATGCGTTTTGGTCCGAAAATATTCTCTTTGATTCTATTGCTAGCCCTCACGGGCTGCCAGGGATTCCGTTACCTCTTGCCGGGGCATTCGGACCATGAGCGGACCGCTCCTGTGCATATGGAAATCGGGCAATCGTTAGTCGCCCTCAAGACCCCGATACGCATGCCGGTTCCGGGCGGCTTTTGGCTTGGCTTGGCCAGCGATAATCCCGACATCGTTCGGACTGAGGTTGAAGATGGTTTCGGCGGTAAAACTCGGGTGACGCTCCACGCGGTGGGAGCTGGCATGGCGACCGTGCACTATGTAAATCGACTTTCCGTCGTTGGCGACGCCCGGAACGAAGTAGAGCGGAAACGACTCCGCGAAATGTCCGGGAAGTCCTTTCAAGTAACAAGCGCGCCACGAGGCGCGAAGTAACAAGGACCAAACGCGCAGCGCGCTGACGGCCACTCAATCACTCCGCTATCGATTAGATCAAGTTGTCCTCGTCACCAGCCGTAAAGTCACGACAGTAGGCAGGATGAAAAAGAGGCGTAGACTGAGCACGGTTTGGTTCTTAGCCCTTCTTTGGATGGGGATAGCAGGGGTCGCTCGAGCTGACCAGGTGAGCGCGGCATCCGTCGCTGATATCCCGGCCGAAGCCCCATTCATCTTCGTCAATCAAAGCGGTTACAATGCCGAGGCTCCGCACCGGTTCACCGCGGTGAACTTCCCGGACGGAGCGACCTTCACCGTGCAGACCCTTGAGTCGGCCGAAGTGCTATTCACCGGCACCCTGTCGCAGGGTATTGGAGATTTTTCTGCCCTGAAGACGCCCACCAGCGATGAGCTCGTGATTCGGATCGACGCGATCACGTCTGACCCGTTTCGGGTGGGGCCATGGTGGCTGGAGCGGGTCACCTACGATCTGGCGATGGACTTCATGGTTCAGTCCCGCAACCACGTGGGTAACGTGGATACTCCGGCGGGCTATACCTACGCGTGGCGCGATGATCATCAATTCGCATTTCATCTTCGCACGCTGGTGAGTCAGTTCCTGGCTCATCCCGAGGCCACTCACCGACTCAAATCTCGCATCACCTATTCGGAACCGGTGGAGGGTGTATGGGGAGCCTTGGCGCCGTTTGATGAGACCGCCCCGGATATCGTGAAGCTCATTCATTGGGCCGCCGACAACACCGTCACCCAAGGTCTCACTCATGAGTTCTTTAAAGGGGATCTCGCGTTTTTCCTCTACGCTTGGCCGTGGTTGGAGCCGTGGTTGGATGCCGACGATTATACTAAGGTATTGGACTTCGCGCTCACCCATTGGGAGCAGACCACGATCAATCAGGAATATCCCTACGATGAAAGCGCGGCCGACGGCCACAACCTGTTCGCGATCAAGACGACCATTGGCACGGTCAAGGCAGCGTATCCGCCGGGGTTCTCCATCTTACCGAATGCGCTGATGGCCGCAGTGCTAGACCGCACCCAAGACCCCCGGGCCATCCCGTTCCGTGATGCCGCTCGCGCCCAGGTGGCATGGAGCACGGCGCATCTCGACGTGGAAGATCCGGCCCTCACCAAAGGGCAACGGATGAGCGCCGATCTACTCATGAGTAGTCTGGCCGGATTTGCGCGACTCGACCCCACCGGGGTGCCGGATACTTTTAACGACTTCGTCGATCGATGGAGTCAGGTGGTGATTCGTCGCTCCGCTAATCTTTGGGATTTTTTCCAACTCACGGATGATGGGCATTGGGTGGCTTACGTCGATGGGCACGAGACGAAGTGGAACGATCCGGGTAGTGTGCTCGCGTTGCCCTCGGCTGCATTGTCGGCCGCCGGACTCGTTACGGATTCCCTTCAGCGGGATCGGTTGCGAGAGATCGCTTACGCCGCCATGGATCACGTGTTTGGCCGCAATCCGACAGGCCGCCATTTCAGCTATGATGCGCCGCGAGAGATCGAAGGCGTCGAGCGTGGTTGGTATAGTTATTATCTAGGAGGAGTAGGGGAATTGGAAAATGTCCCCTTCACGTTCGATGGTGCGCCGAAAGCACCGTCCTACCCGTATCACCCCGAAGTCGGTAACATCAGTTGGACGGAAGGGTGGGTGAACTTCAATACGGCCTTCAATCGCTCGCTCGCGGAGATGGCGTTTTTCGAGACCGAACTGGAGCTGAAACAGCAGGGAGATTCGTTTCACGTGCGGCTCCGAGCGCCCCTGAATTTTGATCCGACGGTGACGGAGCCCATCTCGCTCACCATCGTCACGTCCGGTGGTGATCAGGAGTCGGTGAAGCTGCAGGAAGTCGATCCCTTCTCAACCCATTCAACCGGCCGCGTGGCAGGAAAAGTAACTCGGAATCCCACGGCAGAAAACGGCATCCTCGAAGTGGTCCCCGGCGACACCGTAAGCGTGAGCTACGGCTACGGTTACTACGCCCACCAGAGCGCGCTCCGCGCGAAGTAACAAGTTCCAAGTATCAAGTGACAAGGCATGACCACGGAGTCGGGTCGTAGACGCATTGCGACAGCAATTTAGTCACGACCTGATCCCCCTCCACGCGTGCTCAAGCACGTCACGAGCCCCCAGCCCCCCTACACCCATCTTCACCCCTTCGGTTTCCACCTCAGCGCAGGTCGCGCCATCGCACCCAATAGAGCCACACTGATCCAAAGTAGGCTTTGATCCCCCGGAAGAAAGAGCGCCAAACCCAGCATGCCCGCTGCGCAGGCGGCCAAACTCCAACCGATCACGCGGGCCGGTTGCACCAACTCTGTCATACTCAATTCGGGTTGTTTTTGCTCTGCCCGAGCGGCGAGCTTTTGCACGGCGGCGAATCCGGGGGCCGGCACCTTTCGCCTGCGTTCGGCGATCGCCATCAGCACCGCCGGCAAGACCACCCCCATGAGGACTTCCACGTTGCGCGGACTGGCTTCGACGAGGGCCACCAAGGCATTAAAACCAGGTAGGGCAGAAAAGACCGAAGTGTCGCTCAGGCCGAACCGCACGATCAGACCAAGGATGAAACAGGTTCCCACGGTGATGATCACGTCCACCGACGTGACCTTGCGGCTAAACAACGCCCAGATCATCGGCAACAGCAGCGGTCCCACGATCAGGCTGGTGATACTCAGGATGACTTTCTCTGCTCCGCCCAACAGAGGCACCATCAGCGCCACAGCTGTCATCACGATACCCAGCACCAGCGTCATCACGCGACCGATGCGAACTAGACTCTGTTCGGCGGGTCGAGTCTTCAGCATCGGCACAATAATATCCTGAGTGAGCACGCCGGCGAAGACGTTAAGCTGACTGCTCACCATGGAAGCCGTTGCGGAGAACATTGCCGCGACCATCAGGCCTAACATGCCCGTGGGCAGCACCAACCAAGCGGCCAGGATGTAAGCCTCCTCCGGATTGGCGTTGGGATCGATGGTGCGAAAAATGATGGGCGGCAGCATCCAGAAAATAGGACTCACCAGATACAGCACCCCAAACAACCAAGCACTCTTGCGGGCATCTTGGGCGGTGCGCACACAAATGAATCGCTGCACAAACGCCCATTCCGCTCCGACCATAAAAAAGTGAATAGCGGTCCACCCCGCGAGGAATACCCACGTGAATTCGTTATTCGTCAGCTCGAGAAACCCCTCGGGCAGTTTGGCTATAAACGCATTCACGCCGCCGACCTCGCCGAGTAACAACGGCACCACAAACCCGATGGCCAGGTAGAGCACGATGAACTGCAGCACATCGGTCATCAGCACGGCCCACAGTCCACCCGCGACGGTGTAGACCAAGACGATGGCCCCGAACGCGATGATCGCCCACGTGAGCGACAGATTCCCCGTCGTCGCATCTCGGAAGAACCAGCCCTCCGGCACCGGAATCAACGCCGAGAGCAGCACCGCCAGCGCGTAGAGGGCCACGGCAGCTCCGATCGTGCGGTAACTCATAACGGCCCACGTGTAGCCCTGTCTCTTATAC